>Ga0316363_10000089_pt1 | contig 139060 bp, 124 predicted proteins | sample Sb_taG_3_FD_200459 | JGI IMG/M metagenome (GOLD analysis project Ga0316363, IMG submission 200459) | Peat soil microbial communities from Weissenstadt, Germany - Sb_50d_a_PC metaG (v2) (version 2) | ecosystem: Environmental > Terrestrial > Soil > Wetlands > Peat | place: Germany: Weissenstadt... | reverse complement strand
CGTTGTCTGGGATGACTGGGGCGGCTGGTGGGACCACATTCAGCCCTACGAAGTGCTGATCCAAAACCAGACCCAGAACTGCGATCCAACCAAGACGTTCGGCTGCGGCTACGTGTCCGGATTCCGGGTGCCGTTCCTGGTGGTCTCGGCTCACACCCCGGCGGGTTATGTCTCGGGCGATACTCGTACCCAGGGCAAGCAACCCAAGTACACACACGACTTTGGCAGCATCCTGGCGTTCATCGAAAACAACTTCGGGCTAACGATCGGCAGCATCAACCCGAAGTATAGGTATGCAGACGCATTTGCACCCGATCTCGCGAACGGTACAAACATTCCCCTATCTGATTTCTTTCCCATCCCCCAGAACCAGCCGCGACAGTTTCAGGCGATTACACTTCCGCCTGGAGCCCTAAGCGCGACTGATTTTATCAACTACACCGGCCCAATTTTGGACCCGGACAACGATGCTATTGACAATGACTAAAACGGTCCTTGCCGCATCCCGTGCTTGGGCCTTTTCGGAGGCCCGCACTGGGAGCGGCCACTCGAATTCGGTGCTATACTATGGGCCAGCGAGTCGATTTGCCCCGATCACTCGTTCCTCGGTGCCCTGTTTCTTACATCAAGATGGTGTCACATGCGAGGGAATCAGTTCTTACGGCTCCTGACGCACCTGGCCGGTCGTACCGCACTTATCGTCATCGCCCTGGCGCTCGGCAATGTGGCTTGGGGAGGCAGCAAGTACCGGATGCTGTACTCGTTCTCCGGCGGCAATGACGGAGGGGGGGTCTACGCCGGTGTAGCTCTAGACGATAAAGGCAACCTTTACGGCACAACCAGCGGCGGCGGCGCGTACGGCGAAGGTACGGTCTTCCAAGTGGCTCCCGGAAGAGGCGGCAAGTGGATCGAACACGTCCTTTACAACTTTTGCGCCAAATCGCGCTGTACCGATGGAGCGCTCCCGGTTAGCGGCGTGATCCTAGACGCGGCGGGGAATCTCTTCGGGACCGCCGGTGGCGGAGTCAGCAACTCGGGCGTCACCTTCGAACTCAGGCAGGACTTGGCCTCGCCCAACGGATGGAGGTTCCGCCTGATCTACAACGGCGGTTCCGATGTCGGCTTGGTCTTGGACAAGGTAGGAAACCTGTACGGGGTTCTGGGCGCGGGTGAGTACGGCGAGGGTGCCATCTCCGAGCTTTCACCCGGATCCCATGGCTGGACCGAGACTTTTCTTTACAGTTTCTGCCCGAAATTCCCCTGCGCAAACGGGGTCATTGCCGCTGCCGGATTGGTCTGGGATCGGGCTGGCAATCTCTACGGTACAACCCAGTTTGGCGGTAACTTCCCTCCCCAATGCCCCGGCTCCGCCGGCTGCGGGGTCGCCTACCAACTGGAATCGCTAGGCGGAGGAAAATGGAAATATCGGGTGCTGCATCGCTTCGCGGCCTTCCCCAACGACGGCCAGCTTCCGTATGCTGGCGTGACCCTGGACAGCAAAGGCAACGTCTATGGCACCACGCTATACAGCGGCACGTCCAGCGGCACGGTGTTCGAGCTGTCCCCCCAGCAGGACGGCAGTTGGAAAGAGACCATTCTGTACGACTTTCCTAATTCCGAGAAGAACGGAGGAGCCCCCGCCGGTGGCGTGACTTTCGATAACCTGGGCAACCTCTACGGCACCGCGTCGGCGGGAGGAGACCCCAACTGCAACTGCGGCGTGGTCTTTAAAATGACGCCGCAGGCCAACGCCAAGTGGAAATACAGCGTCCTGCATCGCTTCAAGGGCACGGACGGCGTGGGCCCAGGATACAATCTGATCTTCGACAAGAACTACAAACACCTCTACGGCACCACCGTCGAAGGCGGCTCCGGCGGCTACGGCGTGGTGTACGAGATCACGCCCTGAATGCAGCCGACGACGGCAGAGCATCCCTTTGTGAAATAGGATGCGTCCCGCCGCTCGTCAAGATTGAAGTGCCCACCCTTGAAAAAGCCCAAGGGTGGGGCAGCCCAGTTTTTTTCTATCGTCGCGCTTCTGACCGAAGGGTGGGCCAGCCCCCTATCCCTTTGCGGATGCCTTTGCTCCTGATCTTGTGAACGGTACAAACATTCCCCTATCTGATTTCTTTCCCATCCCTCAGAGCCAGCCGCGCCAGTTCCAGGCGATTACACTTCCGCCCAGCGCGCCCGATGCGAACTACTTCATCAACTACAACGGTCCCATTTTGGACCCGGACAATGATGTTATTGACAACGACTGAAGCGGCCTGCAGTAGCCGGTGCTGGGCCTCTCCGGAGGCCCGCAGTCGGGCTAGCCACTCTAATTCGGTGCTATACTGTGCGCTCGACGAGGGGATTCACGGCGACCACGCGCTTTTCAGGTGCCTAGGTTCTGGCGTAAGGTGGTGTTAAATGCGAGGCAATCAGATCCTCCAGCACCTGACGATTCCTACTGCAGTTCTCGCCATTACCCTGACCCTCGCCAGTGTGGCTTGGGCAGGGAGCAAGTACAGGGTGCTGCACTCCTTCGCAGGTGGCAGTGACGGAGGGGGGGTCTACGCCGGTGTGGCTTTAGACGACAAAGGCCATTTATATGGCAAAACTTCAGGCGGCGGCGCCTATGGATACGGCACGGTCTTCGAGTTGGCCCCTGGCTCAGGTGGCAAGTGGACCGAGAGCATCCTCCACAGTTTCTGCGCCAAGCAACACTGCCGCGACGGCGCGGCATCCTTTGGTGGAGTAATCCTGGACGCGGCGGGAAATCTGTATGGCACGAGCAATGTCGCCACCTTTGAGATGACGCACGGGGCCGCGGGGTGGAAATTCCGGGTGATCTACGGCGGCGGTTCTGACGTCGACTTGGTCTTGGACAAGGTGGGAAACCTGTACGGGGTTCTGGGCGCGGGTGAGTACGGCGAGGGCGCCATCTCCGAGCTTTCCCCGGGATCCGGTGGCTGGACCGAGACTTTCCTTTACAGCTTTTGTCCGAAATTTCCCTGCGTCAACGGAGTCATCCCCCAAGCCGGATTGACCTGGGATGCGGCCGGCAATCTCTACGGGACAACCAAGTGGGGCGGTAACTATCCGCCTAAGTGCCCCGGCTCGGCAGGCTGTGGCGTCGCCTACCAACTTGAAGCGATGGGCAGCGGGAAGTGGAAGTATCACATGTTGCACCGCTTCGCTGCCATTGCCGATGACGGCCAGCTGCCTTATGGCGGCGTGGCCGTGGACAGCAAAGGCAACGTCTACGGCACCACGTTATACAGTGGCACGTCCAGCGGAACGGTGTTCGAGCTCTCGCCGCAGCAGGACGGCAGTTGGAAAGAGACCATTCTGTACGACTTTCCTAATTCCGAGAAGAACGGAGGAGCCCCCGCCGGTGGCGTGACTTTCGATAACCTGGGCAACCTCTACGGCACCGCGTCGGCGGGAGGAGACCCCAACTGCAACTGCGGCGTGGTCTTTAAAATGACGCCGCAGGCCAACGCCAAGTGGAAATACAGCGTCCTGCATCGCTTCAAGGGCACGGACGGCGTGGGCCCAGGATACAATCTGATCTTCGACAAGAACTACAAACACCTCTACGGCACCACCGTCGAAGGCGGCTCCGGCGGCTACGGCGTGGTGTACGAGATCACGCCCTGAATGCAGCCGACGACGGCAGAGCATCCCTTTGTGAAATAGGATGCGTCCCGCCGCTCGTGGAGATTGAAGTGCCCACCCTTGAAAAAGCCCAAGGGTGGGGCAGCCCAGTCTTTTTCTATCGTCGCGCTTCTGACCGAAGGGTGGGCCAGCCCCCGGGACTCCTTGCCCGACGCCAGCCCGATCCTCGACGACAAAGGCAACCTCTACGGCACAACCATCACCGGCGGCGCAGGCGGCGCAGGCGTGGCCTTTGAAATCATGCCCTAAGCGGCGCCGGTGGCCGCGCAACTGCCGTTTCCTTCACCAGAACCGCTGCAACCTCACGGTTAAGGCCACGGTTCCCAGCGGAGCGACTTCCGGATTCGTGACGGTGACCACTCCCGGCGGCACGCTGACCAGCAACAAGCAATTCCGGGTCAAGCCGTAGTGTGGAGATAGCTTGGTTGAGTGTTGAATGAATTGAGAATGGAGGAACGGGAAAGCTGGCGGTCATTTCACCCGCAACTGACGGGTTCCGGGAATTTCCGGTCCGCATGGGGCCTACTATAGAAGAGGAGATCAGCGGCGCAGGAGGACCCATGTGACCTCCAGAACGACGATCACAAATGCGATACCCAAGACCCAAGGTAGGTTGTCGTCGGGATGAGGCTTCCATTTCCGCATCCTAGTCAGGATGCTGTCTCGACTGAACCGGCCAGTTCGTCGTGCTGAATCCGCCATTTTTAGGTCCACACGCTGCGGCGCTTTGGGATGAGCCTGGACCTACTCAATGTAAGACCTCTCGACGAGTAAACGTACGTCAGAGATGAATTTGTTACGAAAACCGAACGCCGTCCTTCCCAATGCTCGTGGAGAAGTATTCAACGCCAAGTGAGCCGCCGGCTGCGAGGCGCTGCAGCAGGGGCACAAGAAGGTTCGGAAATACTTGGGGCGGGAAAAGCTGAAGTGACGAAAGGGCGGGAACGGGAAGGTCAGGGCTTTAATTGTGAAACTGCGTTGGCGAGTGTCCTGCTGAAGGCTCAGTTCAAGAGTGATATGGAGAGGGGCGGGAGGGACAGGGAAAGCCTGGTTGCGAGTTGAGCGCTAATCCTGTCCCGCACCGGCGGCGAAGGCTCTGGAGATTCCCATGATTGAAGACGACACATCCACGGGTAATTCGTGCGCCACGTGCACCGGTTCGGTTTGGTACGAATACTCCGGGATGATTTCTTTCATTTTCGCCCGGATCGAGATCTCGGTTCCAGAATTGGTCAGCGAGATCAGGTCTTCCAAATGGGCCCAGAGTGCCGGCCACGCAATAGTTTCGGACCGGGTTCGCTTCACTTTGCGGTTAGTGGTGCCGAATTTTCTTTCGCTGGGATAGAACAGATCCTCGTACATCTTTTCTCCTGGGCGCAGGCCGATGAATTCGATCTTTATCTCGCTGGGGGATTTTCCGCATTGGCGAATCAATGAATGCGCCAGATCGAGTATGCGGACAGGATTGCCCATGTCCAAGACCAAAATGTCGCCGTGCTCACCGAGAGTGAATGCCTGCAGAACGAGGGACACAGCCTCAGGAATCGTCATGAAGAACCGGGTGATTTCCGGGTGGGTGATGGTGATGCGGCCCTCCTTCTCGATCTGCTCTTTGAATACCGGAATCACGCTGCCCTGAGAACCCAAGACATTGCCAAAGCGCACGGAGACGCAGCGCATCTGCTTTTTCGGCCTAGCCGCCAGGATCAGTTCTCCCAGGCGCTTGGTGGCGCCCATGAAACTGGTGGGTTGCACAGCCTTGTCGGACGAAATCAACACGAACGTTTCACAGCCGCATTCCTCGGCGGCGTCCAGCAACGGGGCCAATGCGAGCACATTGTTATTCAGCGCGGCGCGAATGTTGAGTTCCAGGAGTGGAACGTGCTTGTACGCGGCGGCGTGGAAGATAGTGTCGACCGCTCCCTCAGCCAGTATCCGACGCATGCGGGAAGTGTTGGCAACATCGGCAACCGTGTACGCAACGCGATCCCCGCCTGCCTCCTTGGTGAGTTGCAGTTGCAAATAGAACATTGGTGTTTCGGACTGGTCGAGCGCAATCAGCCTGGCGGGAGAGTGGCGAAGAATCTGGCGGCACAACTCGGAACCAATCGATCCGGCCGCCCCGGTTACCAGGATTACTTTCCCGACGATCTGCTCACGGACCACTTCGTCGTCGAGCCGTACGGAATCGCGCCCTAACAAATCTTCTATATTCACTTCCCGCAACTGGGACACGGGAACACGGCCGAGCAGCAAGTCTTCAAGTTTAGGAACAGACCGGTAACGCAGGCCGGTTTGCCCGCACGACTTGCTGATACGCTGCATTTGAGGGCCGGTCGCGGATGGAATGGCGATGAAGATCTCCTGTGCGTCATAGGCTGAGACCACAACCGAGAGCCGATCGATGGTGTTCACGACGGGCACACCGTGAATCTTCGCCCCATGTTTGAATACGTCATCATCCACGCAAGCGACCGGAACGAATTCGGAGTGTCGTAGCTGCCTGATCAGTGATCCAGCCGCCTCGCCGGCTCCCACCACAATTACCCGGTAGGTCCGGTCCCAGCGCTGCCGGCCGGACCTGGTATTCCTAAATGCCAGTGCAGACAGGCGCACTCCGGCCAGCGCCGCGGCGGTGGTCATTGCCTCAATTAGATAGATGGAAAACGGAAAAGCATTGGCCCCGATGACGACACGGACGGAGACGATAAATGCGACCGTTCCTAAAATGACAGCCTTGATGATGTCGACAACGTCGGTCACGCCACTATGGTTCCAATAACCATGTACCAGCTTGAAAATGACGAGGGCGCCGAGCCGGGATAGAACCAACAAAGGCAGGCAGGCAAGCATGAGCCCGGGAAAAGTGAGCCGGAAATCGAATCGCAGCAGCCAGGCGAACAGAAATGACGCGGCCACCAACCCGACGTGAAACAGCGCGATGATCCACGACCGTTGTCTAAGCAACATAGAAACTAACTCCTGCGTGTCAGAAATCTGAGTGACTAGACTGAGGGGTCACTATGCGTGCTGGGCCAAGATGGCTTCAGACCGTGAAGTTGCCCCGACGCGTGCGACTTCACGCTTCGTGGCCTGCGACATCACCTTCTCGACTGTCTGACAGGTGAGAGCGATATGTTCGTCGGACAGCGTCGGATGAACTAGAAGCATCAAGCTCGTTTCTCCCAACTGTTTAGCTATGGGCAAGCGCTCATGCTTGCGTCTTTCTACAAAAGCCTTCTCCCGGTAGATCTCGCTGCAACTGCCGACGAAACACGGCACACCTTCCCCCGCGATGGCTTGCATGATTTTGTCGCGGTCCCATCCGGGTTGCAGCATTTCGCGGCACACGAAGGCGTAGTACTTGTAATACGCGTGATGACAACTCGGCGGTGGCGTGGGTATCCGCAGTCCGGGCACTTGGGAAAGGTAAGAAGTGAGCCGGTCCGCGTTTCGCCGCCGAGTGTCAACCCACCCCGGCACCTTCTTCAGCAAGACCCGCCCCATGGCAGATTGCATCTCGGTCAACCGCCAGTTGGTTCCGAAGGAATCATGTAACCAGCGGAAGCCGCTCCCATGTTCCCCGTTGTAGACCGATTGGTAGTTCTTGCCGTGATCCTTGTAGCTCCAGGCGCGTTCCCACACCCCGGAATGATTGGTCGTAAGCATTCCTCCTTCGCCACCGGTCGTCATGATCTTGTCCTGACAGAAGGAGAAAGCCGCTGCGTCTCCCATCGAACCTACGGGACGCCCCTTGTACATGGCCCCCTGGGCCTGTGCGCAATCCTCGATCACCTTCAGATCGTTTTCCGACGCCAACTTCAAGATGGCATCCATATCGCACGGCCAGCCCGCCAGGTGCACGGCAATGATTGCCCGCGTCCGCGGCGTAATGGCACGCTCGATGGTCTCCGCCGTAATGTTTTGACTGTCGGGATCGACATCCACACAAATCGGCCGGGCCCCACACATCACGATGCAACTCGCCGAGGCAATGAAAGTTCGAGACGTCGTAATAACCTCATCACCTCGCCCGATTCCCAGCGCATGCAGGGCCAGTTCGAGGGCAAGCGTTCCGTTAGCTACGCAGATTGCATGCTTCGTACCAGTAGCTTGGGCGAATTCTGCCTCAAACAACCGCCCCTCCTGCCCGGTCCAGTAGTTCACTTTCCCGGAGCGAAGAACAGCTGCTGCCGCCTCGATTTCGTTCCCTTCGAAATAAGGCCACGGCGCAAATTCCAGATGTTCGGGCGCACATGACTGCGTAGTAACTGGCTGAATGGGATTAGGACTCATAGGAACTGTAAAGGGATGCCTATACTTGGTATTGCTTCTCTAGAGGTCGCGCCGCCTTTTCCACGATCGCGCGGGGCCGCGCTGGCACGCCGACCACTGTCATTCCTTCGGGGACGTTCCGTGTGACCACCGCCCCCGCCCCCACGACCGCACCGGAGCCTACATGCAGATACTGCAGCACCTGCGCCCCGCATCCGATCATCACTCCATCTCCGAGTACGACGCCGCCGGAGATATTTGCCCCTGGATTCACCACCGATCCTCGCCCCACGCGCGTTTCATGTCCCAATGTCGATCCGAAGTTACAAAGGGCAAATGGCTCGAGTACAATGTTGACGGTGGCTGTAACCCGCGCCCCGATAAAGCAGCCTTCCCCCAGCCTTGCCGAATCCAGATCGATCACTGCCGTTGGATGGATAAGCACTGGCCATTCGATACCGGGCAGCAACGCACTCAGCACGCCGGCAAGTTTCAATCGCGTTGCAGGAGACCCCACGCCCAGCGCAAGTGCGTCGACGGAATCCCGGTTCTGCTTTAGCCATCCCAAATCCCCGATCACCTGATGAGACGTGTCCCGTATTCCTAGCCGCGAAAGATCACTTACCACATATCCGAGGAAGTCAAATACCGGTTCCGAGCGATTGATCCAGTGCAACGTGGATGCAACCTCCCTCGCCATCCCACCCGCGCCAATGATGACGATCCGTTTCCGCCTCATCGTGCGCCCCCGCGTTCCGACTCGGCACCCACTCCAAAGAACTCCGGCATGGTGGTGTGTCCTGAGCTTGAAATGCCATCAGACGTGAAGATTTTTCCCAGCGTCCGGGCAAGAATCAGCAGGTCCAGCCATAAGCTGTGGTGGTCCACGTACCAGACGTCGAGTTCGAACTTCCTGTTCCAGTCGAGGGCATTGCGCCCATTTACCTGCGCCCATCCCGTGATCCCAGGTTTCACCTCGTGACGCCGCATCTGCTCGGCCGTATACCGTCCAAGATATTGCGGCAACAAAGGACGCGGCCCCACCAGGCTCATCTCCCCACCGATCACGTTGATCAACTCCGGCAACTCGTCGATACTGCTTCTACGCAGGAACCTTCCGAACGCGGTCATGCGCTCCGCATCCGGAAGCAAGCGTCCCTCTTCATCCCGGGCATCTGTCATGCTGCGAAACTTCAGACACGTGAAGAGCTTGCCGTGCCAGCCTGGACGAGACTGCCGGAACAAAATCGGTGACCCCAGAAATATCTTTACCAAGGCAGCAACCATCAAGAGAAGCGGCGCAAGTACCACCAACGCGGCGAGCGCACCCACCAAGTCGAAAGCTCGCTTGGCCACGACTCCGGCGGTCGAGCGGCCGCCTTTGCGGCATGCCGTCACTTCATCTGCTCTGATCTCAGTGGACAATGACTTCTCGCTCCTGTGTGAAATCCTGAGGCTGAAACTCCGGCGGACGCTCACCACCACAAAGGATATGCCGATAGATGGAGGACACCTCGTCTGCGCATCGTTCGGCATCGAACATCACAGAAACCAGTTCTCGCCCCAGGTTCGCCATACGCTTGTATTCGCCGTAATTGTCCAGCACGTCCAGCACAGTCTTGGCCAGAAGATCGGGCCGGCGGATCGGAACCAGCATGCCCGTTTTCCCCGGCTGCACCACCTCCGGCAAGCCGCCTACTTCGCCAGCAATGGTAGGCACCCCGGAGAGCAGAGGCTCGACAACGCCTCCGCAGTTCTCCGACAGCGGAACGTGAACGGCACAGTCGAAATCCGGCCAACTCAAGCCAACTTCCGCAGCATTGAACTTGCCCGGCATCAGAATCTTTCCTGCCCCTTTATCCTGAGCGAGCCGGCGAAGCTTCTCCTCATACTCCCGGGATTTGCCGAATGTCCCTCCGATCAGAACGCCCCACACGTCGTCACGAACCCGCTGCACCCGGCTGATCGCTTCAATGACGTCTTCGTGGCATTTCAGTCCCACCGCTTGCCCGAGGTACCATTTGGGGGGATAAATCAGATTAATGTTTCCAACCACGACCGCATTTCGGGGAATGTTCAGCCTGTCCCGCAGATAGTTCTCGCGACGGGTCGAAAACCGGTCAGTATCCGCACTGTAATAACTCATGAACCGTTTTGCCGGGGGAACATTCGAGTGTTCATAAAGCCGCATAATGCACCGGCTGCTGGCGATCCAGTAATCGTTCTTTCCGGCCGAGGAAATCTCGGCCCACCTGCTGTTCCAATGTTCGAGATGCAGCGGCCCTGGCACCTGAAACACCCTCGGGATGTCGTGATTTCGCCCGAGCGCCCAGCGCAACATCAGCGTCGTACTGACGAAATGGCTGTGAATCATCTCCGGCTGAACCTCGCGCACCAATCGTCGTACTTCTGAAATCGACTTCCACATTGTGCCCGGCTTCCGGATTGGCAGACTGCAATCCACAAAATGCAGAACCCCGCCGCTTTCCTGCCAAGCGGGTATCGCCGCACCGGAAGAACTCGGCAACGCCACATGCACTTCGACGCCCTGCCGGACCAGTTTCGCCACCTGACGCGCCGCCCAAAGTGCACCCTCGGATGTCTTCACCACTTGCAACACTCTCATGCGATCACGCTTTTCGCCTTGCTCACGCGGCCCTCAGTCGTGTACCGAAGGAAGCGATAAAATTCATTACGGCGTTTCTCCAGTACTTCCGGGCGGTATTCTTGAACTCGCCTGAGATTGCGATCTGACATCTTGGAAAGCCGCTCTGGATCGGTCCCCACTTCTTTGATCTTTGCCGCCAGACCCGCAACATCGCCGGGATCGACCAAATCTTCGTCTGCCAGCAACTCTGGAATTCCTCCCACCCTTGTTCCGATGCAAGGCAGTGCCCGAGTCATGGCTTCGATCATGGCTCTTGGCAGGCCTTCGGCTCTCGAGGGCATCACAAAAAGGGTGGCTCGATCCATTTGGTCGCGGATCGCCTGTCCCGATGGGAGTTCGCCCAGAAAGGTCACATACTCGGAAACCTTCAGTTTCCGGCATAGTTCCTCCAACTCCGCTCGATGCTTGCCATCTCCGACCAAAACGACGGCAGGAGCAATGACCGGAAGTAAATGTTTCACCGCTTTGATCAAAATATCTGCGCCCTTGTACATCTGCGCGAGAGAGCCTACAAACAGAATTCTGGGGCGTTCACGGTCGTGATAAAAACGTGCGCGGTCGACAAACTGAGTGTCTTCACAGGAGAGGCTGGAATAGCTGGTGGTAAAAACTTTCGGGTTGGACCTGAAATCGAGAGCGCTTACATCGGAAACGCCGACCGAATGCGCGGGGCACGGGTATCTCTTCTGTAAACAATCACGCGTTACGTACGCGACCGCGACCGCTCGCGCGCACTGCCTGCGCAAGGAGCGAGCTGCCAAGGTTCTAAAAAGTGGGCGGAGCGGATGCCGGATCGTGTGTGGCCCCATGGCCTCGTGTGGATCTCCCACGACCTCAAGTCCATAAGGCCGACCGTCCTTCCAGAAGCTGGGCAGCAGTTCATCCGCCAGACGCGACCCAACCCTGCATAACAAAGCGTCAGCTGGTTCGACTGCAGCTAGTAAAAACTTGCAAATTTCACGCCGACGGAGCAGGAACTGCTCCGGCCCCAGATAAAACGGAAGTGGCCAAAACTCAACGGCAGGGCCAGTCACCGCTTTGTAGCTTTCGCTAATCGCAGAATCCACCTTCGCTCGCGCCACAATGCGAACCGAATCGAAGGCCGACAGATATCTCGCCCAGAAGGGATAACCGTAGGCCACATTGGTCCACACAGAGCCGTCCGGTGCCAAGCTGAAGCGATATTCGGAAGTTACTATTAAGCGCATGAGAGGAAGCGGTACCCTATCAACGACGGGCGAGTGTTTGGGAAGACGGCACTTCAGCTAGCCTGGTGATGGAGGATCAGGCGACCCGATGTTCTGCCTACCAAGCCCACCAATAGCACATTGATAAGGGCTGCTATTACCAGACCTGCGAGGAAATAAACGCTCTCGCTGTACACGTTGCGAAAGTCAATTCGATTTGCATTGAGACCCTCCGAAAGCAATACAGAAAAGATGATGATGCCTAAGGCACCGCGATACTTGAAAGCCCCAATGATCAGAAAGAATAGCGTCCAGAAAACGAAAAGCAGCGCAACCCCCGCAGCGCCAAAGTTCACAAATGCCTCGGCGACTGGGTTGTACCCCCATCCAGAGACGGAGCCCCCCCCGCGGTGCATTTGGGACGCGAAATCACTGGAGAGGATCGGTGGTTTTTGCCCTGGATATAAGAACCGCGGCACCACGGACAGGAATGATTCATAGTACGAGGACCCGTACAGATGCTGTGTGCTATCGGACACCGCAGAGAGAAGAGACAGGTAAGGGCCCGCGAGCTCTGTATGTTCGGGCAACATAGAATCATTTGACCAGTCAGAGCCGAGATCCTCGACCGCCTCGGTCGCGGTTGACCGGCCACTTGCCACGGCTGTTATCGCAGATCGGGCATTGCCGAAAGCCGACAATAGCAAGTACGCCGCGGCTATGAAAAACCACGTACGGAATTTCAGCTTTAGCAGGTTCGGCCGGAGAACGCTTAGCACCGCCATTATCGACAGGCCGGCTTGAATGACAAGACGGCGATCTCCCTGGAGAAGCACCAGAACACACCAGATCACCACTAGCCCGTAACACGTGAACCGCGTGCCCTTCGCGTCCTTCACCTGCGAGCCGTAACACATACAAGCGATGCCGGGAACCACAAAAGCGAGGTATGGATAACTTAGCCCTGCGGCATCAAGCTCAAATCGATCACCGCGCGCAATGGCCAACGCAGCAATGTAACCGCCTTCTTGACTAAACTGCAGAAAGTATAGAACCACTCCCGCTGCGTACATCAAGAGACCGGACCAAAACCACATCCCAGCCTGTTCTGGTCGGTCTCTAGCCGCCCGGTTCGCTAGAAGCGGTTCGACCGTAGACTCCCAAGCGAAGGCCGTCAGAAAAACCGTGGCTGCGGCGATGACACATAGCGCTCCAGCAGATGAGTAAGTTTCCTTTGTGAAGGATGCTGGGTAGGGAAGTACTGAATTCTTACCGATTGTAGCGAGCCGAAATAGTAACAGGCCATCGTACAGTGAAAAACCTAAGCAGAATACCGCTAGTGGATCCAGGCCGTGCCGCTTGAACCGCCACGCCGCCGTCGATCCCGATAACGCGACAATCAGTATGGAAAGCGAGATCGCAGCATTGGCGTTGTCCAAAGTCTGTAACCCTAGCGCGCCGAGGATAGCGGCCACGCAGCACAGCCCGGCCAGCGTGTTCCTCTGGCTGCGCAACGACTGCTTGTCGGCGAGGCTACGTGTGCGAGAAGGTTGCATAAGTCGAATAAAGTGAGGACAAACGCTCGGTAGACACCGCAATCGATCTAAGGGAGAGACGTCGTTGAACCTTAAAGGGAACAAGAACTGGCTGGGACAACCGCCTAAGCAGTTGCTCAGCCCATTGCGTCGCAGAGGTTTGTGGCCGCTCCCGAGTGATTAAGCTTGTGATCACGTCGGCTTCGCGCGTAACTACATCGGAGACCACGCACTTAAGTCCCGCAGCTTGTGCTTCCAGCAATGTGATGGGCAGCCCCTCACGCAACGAAGGAAAGACAAATGCATCCATTGCTCCCAGCATTAGAGCGGGAACATCGGCGCGCACGCCCGTCAACAAAAAGGAATCGTCCATGCATGAGCTCGCGATCTTGGCCTCGATGGATGGACGAAGGGGGCCATCTCCAACCAAAAGAAAAAATGCCCGCGGTTCGTGGCGGACTAATTCCCGTGCAATATCTACAATGAACCCGTGATTCTTTTCCTCCGTAAATCTACCGACGTGCCCGATCACCTTCGCGCCTGCTGGAATGCCTAAGCTCCGACGGAGAGCATCCCTGTCGATGTTGGCTTCAAATCTGGAAAGGTCGATGCCCAGGTGGTGCAGCGTCCACTTGGAAGAACTGCTCCAGGTCTCGGCGAATAGGTCAGCGCCAGCTTCTGTGCTCACCGCCAGTCCACCACTTGCGCAGTCTCGAATCAACAATTGCATTGCCGCACGGTAAACCTTTCGCATCGGGTCATCCCCCGATTGCTCCGAGCTGGTGTTGCTGTGGCTGTGCGCAATCCGTCCTCTTACTCCCGCCATGGCTGCCAGCAGCAGCACGTACCCGCTGTAATGGTGCACGTGGCTGTGCACCACGTCGTAAGGGCCGTACTCGCGCAGCACTCGCTGGAAATTGAATGCGTACTGAAGAGGGTTGGAAGGACTCAGACACGGGATAATCCGGGCCCCGAGTGACCGTACTTCGTCGTCGTATGCTCCCGGATCGGTTGTGTGGACCAGGAAATCCATCTGATATTTCTGCCGGTCAATATGACGCAGCACCTGGACCAGCCAGGTCTCGACTCCGCCGCGGTCCAGCTTTCCGAGCACATGCAAAATACGCATCAAGCCGCCTGCCTCTTCATCGCGGAATCGAGGACCAAGTAACTTGCCGCCGCTCGCACGAAGGACGCGATCAGCAGGCCGTATCCGGCGCCCATGAGACCGAAACGCGGGACAAGGGCCAGAGTGAATACCACGGTTGTGCCCACGGTTATCGCCATGATTGGCATCTGCGAGCGAAAGCAGCGAGCTGCGGTCATTCCGAAGCCAAGGAAAGAACCAATAGCCACCAGCGTCGCGTCCACGATCATCAGCAGTAGCAAATCAACGTGCTCAGCGTATTCCGGACGGTAAACGAAAGTCAGGACGGGCCGCCCCGCGAATAGCGCCATGCCCAGAGCCACCGTTCCGAGAGCCGCTGCGAACAAAATCAGTTTGCCCAACAGTGCTTTAAACTCGCGGATGTCGCAATCGGCAAAGAGTCGCGCCATGCGGGTGCAGACCGACTGCCCCAACGCCATCACAATCAGACTGATGGCGGTCAGCAGGTAGGCCAGCGAAGCGAAGATGCCCAACTCGGCAGCTCCGAGCTTGTGCTCCAGAACGTAACGGGGAACGTTGGTGTTCAAGGAAGCCAGCGCCATCACCACACCGAGCGGCCAGCTAATCGAGAGCAGCGTTTTCTGCGTGCCCATGGAGAAACGAAAGAACCGTCGGTGCTGGCCGAGCAACCGCGAGACCACGCGGAAGTCATACAATGCGATGACCACCATCCACGCCAGCGCCAGCGCCGCAACTGTAGTAATCAGGTTGCGGCTAACCCAGAAAACCGCCGCGAAGATGGCCACCGAAACCGCGCCGCGAATCATGAGAGCCCGCGCCACCTGATCCAGCCGCTCAGATTTCTGCAAGTGGCCGGCAATCACGTCGCTGATGGTTTCGATTGCCTTCGCGCCGGCAACGAGCACGATGACCGTTTTCGTGGTAATGTCGTACGCCGCAAACGCTGTAATCAGCAAAATGACGAGCGCTCCCAGCAGCGTCGAAGTCAGCCTTAGCGTGAAATAATCCGCGAACTCGAACTCGTGGCGCGCGTCCGTGGCTTGCACCCCTCGAAGTTGAAGATTTGTCAGCATGAAGACCGGAGCCGTAATGGCGAGGCCCAGCGCGTACTGGCCCACAATCGACGGACTCCCCAGCTTGGCTAGCACAGAAAGCATTCCGAACTGACAGGCTGCGTAGATCACGTTTCCCGCCAGCGTCCAACTGAAAGAAACCCGCAGCGGCGGCGCAGCGACCGCAAGAATCTCGGTGGGGAGTGGAGCGTCGAGAACGGATCTCGGGCCCGGAATGTTTCCCACTCCGAAACAGTTCTGTGCTGCAACTTCCGCTTCACATTCCATGACAGTCCTGCGCTCAAGCCTCAAGTTGTCGGTTGTTCCTTTGCTATCAAGAATATGCAAGCTCTATAGCTATTAGCTGTTGTCCGTAAAATGTTCCACCTGGAACATAACGTCGCTTTACGGTATCCGATAGATGCTTGCCCCGGCGGCGGCGGGGAGTGCGCTCTCGATGCCTTTCCATGTGTTCTTGGCGACGCTGCTGGGTACAAAGAGGATGTCGTTGTCTTGCATCGCGAGGTCAGTGGCTTTGGCGGTGAGAATCTTTTTCAAATTGATGGGAAGCTCCTGGCGTCCCTGAGGCGTGGTGCGGATGAGCCTGGCCGAGCCCTTGGCCGCTGTGTCATTGGTGCCCTGGGCGAGCGCGACTGCTTGCAGAATGGTGAGCTGTCCGTCGTGGTCCATGGGGAAGCCGCCGGGGCGGGCTACGTCGCCGACCACGTAGATGATCCCGGTTCGTTCTACGAAGATGGTGTCGCCGGGCAGAATCTCAGGATTGTTTTCCGGCTGAGGAGCCGCGCCCGCGGCCATCTTCACACGCTGGGGCTGGTCGGGATGGCCACTGTGCGTGATGACAACCGCCGTGCCCGCCAAGGGCGTGAGTCCTTCCGCCAGCGAGAGGTAGTCGAGCAGGCGGTGCGTGCCAAACGCGGGATAGATGCCGGGTTTATGCACCTCGCCTACGACTGAAACGTTTTGCGTTGCGTACTCGGAGATGAAGACGGTGACTTGCGGGTCTTTGAGGAAGCCTCCGTCGATGAGCTTTTGGCGAATCAGAGTTTGTGCTTCGCCGGCCTTCAGACCCTGCAAGTGAAGCGTGCCCACGAGCGGAAGAATTACGTCACCCGTATTGCTGACGCGTAGCTTGCCGCTGAGTTCGGGGGTATCGAAGACGCTCATCTCGACCAGATCGCCAGCGCCGATGGGGCCGGCAGCGCCGCTTCCGAAGCCGCCCACTGCGAAGGTGGCTGGGGCGTGATCTTGAGCGGACGCAGCTCCGGCCAGCGCGAACAAAATAAACACAGCGGCGTAGCTAACGCAATTCTTTAGGAGATTCATTGGGGTCCTGTGGCGCGGACACATGGGCGCCATTTCCGTTGCCGTTTCCGTCGGCATAGTAATAGTGATAATCGGATCCGTAGTGTCCGTAGTAGCCGCGATACTCGACTGAGTCGAAGGCGAGGTCGTTTACGACTACTCCGGCAATGTTTGCCCTGACCTTTCTTAGGACATCCCGGGCGCGTAGTAGAGACTGACGGCCGGTTTTTTTGGAACGGGCAATGAGGACGACCACGTCGGCGTTTCTGGCGCAGACAACTGCGTCGGTCACGGCAAGTACTGGAGGGGTGTCGATTACGATGTAGCGAAATTCTTCGCGCCAGCGGTGCAGGAGTTGTGGCATGGCATCGGAGGCCAGCATTTCTGAGGGATATGGCGGCATGTGTCCGGCGGGGATGACATGCAGACCGGGGATCTCATCAATCTTAACGTTCACTGATTCGGGGCTCTCGGTGCCGGCAAGGCACGCGCTGAGACCCTTGGTGCTCGGAATGCCGAGGTATTTATGTATCGTGGGACGACGCATATCCGCGTCCACCAGAAGAGTTTTCTGCCCGGTCTGGGCCAACACCACCGCCAGATTGAGGGCGGTGAAACTTTTTCCTTCCTGCATCATGGCACTGGTTACCATGATGACTTGCGGCGGTGCGCCGGGGGAGGAGAGTAACAAAGACGTGCGCAGAGCCCGAAAAGCTTCCGCGCTGCTGGAATTGCGATGCTCCATCGTCACCGGTTGAATGAATTGGCGCGTTGCCGTGCGGCCCAAGAGTTTGTGCGCATTTTTGCCGTCCACCATGACGCTCGGAATAACGCCCAGTGAGGGGAGCGAGCAGTACGCCTCGATGTCTTCCGGGGTGCGGATGGAGTTGTCGACATTTTCTACGACGAAGGCCAACGCCATACCGAATAAAAGACCGCCCATGCAACCGAGCGCGATGTTCAGAGGGATCTTAGGTTCAACCGGCTCGATGGGAATGCTTGCGGGGTCGACAATGTTGATATTGCTAGATTTCAGGCCCGCTAAAATTCCGGCTTCCTTGAGCTTCTTCAGCAATCCTTCATAGAGGTCGCGGCTGGATTCAACGTCGCGCCGCATGATCGCATATTGAATGGCGTCTTCGTTCAGCTTGTAGGCTTCCTGTTTCTGCTTGCCGAACGATGACTGCAACATTTCTTCGGATTTCAGCGCGGCTTTGTACTCGGCGTGTACCGCGTCCCCTACCTTGGTTATTTCCTTGGTGATGCTGAAGTCGAGTTCATTCAGTTGCGCTTGCAGCTGGATGACGCGAGGATACGAAGCTCCGTATTTGGCCGCCAACTGCGCATATTGTGATCTGGCCTCGGCGCGGGCTTTGTACAGCGCTCCGAGAACACTCTCTGGGGCGATGTTCGCGATGAGTTCCGGATTCTCCGTCATGGCGATGCGATACTTCGCCTCTTTCACGATGCGATCGGCTTCGGCGGCGGAGAGTTGCTTGTTGAGTTCTTCCAGTTTGTCGGTGATGATGTTGTGGGTTTCGTCGGTTCCCAGAATTCCAGTCTTCTTCTGGTAAGCGATGAGGGCCTCCTGCGAGGTTTCGGCGCGCTTTTTCAGATCATCGAGTTGCCGGGTCAACCAGTCAGAGGTTTGGATCGTGGCTTTATACTTGGTCTGGAAGTTGTGCTCGATATAGTTGTTGGCCACGGAGTTTGCAACATCGGCCGCAAGATTGGGATCCTTGCTGCGAAAGTGAATGTCGATGATTTGTGTCTTGGGAACCAGTTGGACATTGAGCGACTTGTGAAAAAGGTTGACCAGCTTGGCGCGTTTCTGAAGATCCACCCGGTCAAAATCCGCTGCTGAATCGAAGAACTTTCCTGCGAATCCTTTATTGTGGTGAAGTCCCAGCTGCTTGATGACGGTGGTGGCTATGGTGTCGCTTTGCACGATCCGAATCTGGGTTTCGAGTTTGGTGTTCATATCGATACCCATCGGCATCACCATCTGTTCGAGGCCGAGGTCACCGGGCCCCTCCAGGTCGAGCAAGAGCCGGGAGGATGCCTCATAACGCTTGGGAAGAACCAAGGAAACAGCAGTGACCAGCAGTACGACCGCGGCCAGACTACCCAGAACCAGCCAGCGACGCTTCTGGAGCACCCGCCAGAATTGGACGATGGAAATCTGGTCATCCTGAGCATCGATGATCACGGGCTGCGCGTCAGCGAAGCTGAACTTTTCCACTTCTGTTTTTTTGCTAATGGTCAAGGAATTGTCGGTCATGGTGTCCTTAATCGGCCGCGGGGGAAATCGTACCGGTTGCCGCGGATAGCACAAATTCGGGCAACATCGCCGTCATCCAAAAGGCTGAATAAGTGGCGATGGCATCGTCAGTGGTTGCGCAGGCGATGCCGTCCTCGGTCAGCACCGATTGCAAGCCCTGATGCGCGGCAATCATTGCAGCCAGGCCAAGAGCAGTGATGCCGGGTTCGACTTCGCGGATCAGGCCCTTGGATGCGCAACGCGCAAGATACTCACGAAGCGGTTGGAAGAGGGGAACCAAGTGCTTCCGCAAAATGCGGTCCGCTCCGTGACCCAGTTCAAACAGGCTCAGATAGAGCAGGCGAATGGTCTCGGGCTGATGATGCAAGGTCTCAACCAGCAGAGCAATAATCCCGGGCAAGGCGGTTCGAGGATTCTCGTCACTCTCCAGCCGCCCGCGCAGTTCCTTGCTGATTCGCAAACGGCGGAGGCGAGATTCGGTTGCGGCCCAGAATAAATCTCGTTTTCGGGGAAAGTGGCGGAAGACTGTGACCTCACTAACCCCGGCCAGCCGGGCGATCTCATGGGTGCTGCTGGCGGCGAAACCCTGGCGTGAGAACAACTGCACCGCCGCTTCCACGATGCGGTTGGCGGTGCCATTTGTGTTTTGGACTTTTGCAACCGGCATTGGGTTCAGTCTTGGTTTGAGCGGCTAACGGAGAGGAGAATCATTGAGTAATTGCAGAATTGAGTCATTGGAGAATTGGGTAATTTGAAATGCGGGAATCGCCAAATTACACAATTACAAATTACCCAATTACTAAATTATTCATTTCACTTGAGACAAGGCTTCGCCCCCGTCGCTTAGGTCAGCGTCCTTGATACGGTTGAAGTTGAAGTGGCATTCGCGAGCTAGGAGCGGAGCGATTGCCGAGTTTACAAGCCTGCGTGCTCCAGGTTCGGACAGCCACCCATCTTGTGTAAGTAGGTGCCTACACGCTTGCTGTCGAATCCATAGCAGGCGCGGTGCCAATTTGGTCCTTGGGTTAACTGGCGTGTTTTCTGACAACTGCGAATTCTCGGCCCAATATGGGACTGCGGCCAGCGTCTCAAGTCGAGAAACCAGCCTGGAACCCACTCGCCTCGTCTCACAACGTTCCTCCCCTGCGACAGCGAGCAATGAACGGTGGTCGAAGGCCGATCCCACTCAGGCTGGCTGGGGATTCGGGTGTAACATATGGGGCCAGTGCGGGCTGTTCTCCCTTCCCCTGACGACGCCAGTTTCTTGTGAGGAGTTCACCGATGAATCCCAATCCGTGCCCCTGGAACGTAGGTCGGTTGCTTTTGGTTGCTTTGACAATGCTCATGGTCCCGGATAGTGCATCTGCGGAGTGGAAGGAGAAAGTGCTGTACAGCTTCCAAGGCGGCAACGACGGTTTCGATCCCATTGGCGGCATCGTCTTTGACAAGCAGGGTGATCTCTATGGCACAACCCAGGGGGGCGGGCCGCCGACGTGTACTCCGATCGGCGGCTACTGCGGTACCGTGTACGAACTCTCGCCGCCGGTCAAGCAAGGCGATCCCGGGACTAAGACTCTGCTCTACATGTTCAAGGGCAAGAAATACAACGACGGGGAAGCCCCGGACGGGCTCATCATCGACGCCGCGGGAAATCTCTATGGCGTAACGGCGTACGGCGGCACCGGCGGCTGCACCCTGGCCGGAGTCCCAGGGGGCTGCGGCACGGTGTATGAGCTGTCGCCCGCCGGGACCATCGTCATTCCCGGCACGTGGGTCTTGCCCAACAACACCACCTTAATCGGCGAGGGAGACGATCTTTACTTAGGGACGCCGCAGTCCCCACCGACCTTCGCGACCACCCTGCAGGCGTGCAAGACCTCGGTAAACAGTTGCTCGTTCACCGGCAGCGACATGATCGACCTCGGCTCGTCGCCCATCTGTGACCCGCAGAATAATGGAAGCGTCTGCAACAATGTCGCGGTCGAGCACCTGGCCCTGGACGGGCTCGGACAGTCCCTCAACGGCATCGTAAACGCCAACGCCCAGACCGGCAGCCATGTGGATCACGTCAGGCTGTACCAGATCCTCGGCACCGGACTGTGGCTCGAAGGCAATGCCTCCGGCTCCGGGCCGTATTCCAATATCACCTTCGATACCGGGAACTCGGGTCTCACGGCGACGGCCTGCGCCAGTATCAACGGTGGAATTCTCCCGATTTAAGTGCAGGCGCGGACCTCCGCCCCTACCTCGGGCAGCGCAAAATCTACATCTGCGGCAACCGGCCAGTACTTCTAAACCCCTGATTCACCGCGCCCACGAAGATGGCATCTCCCTTGCGACTTGCCATTCGTGACTAGGTAGGACCAGGATGCGCTCATGAAGAGAAGGCAGCGGGCGGGCCGACTAGCTGTGGTCCTGGCGCTAGCCTGGATGACTGCGGCTTGGGTGACGGGATGCTCGCGGCAACTGACCGTCCCGGGATCAGGGGGATCCGCCGACCATGGCCAACTGCCCTTTGATCGCGTGTCCGATGGCAGCGGAATCTCTCCCACGGCTGGCTTCGTTTCCGATGGAATTCCTGCGGGAACCGAGGTCACCATCCGCTTGCGCCTGCCGCTGTCCAGCGCGGACTCTCGCGCCGGAGACTCTTTCCAGGCGGTGCTGGATGAGCCCTTAGTGGTTGCCGGGAAAACGCTGGTGCCGCGGGGCACGCCGGTCTCGGGAAGCGTGCTCGCGGCCAAGGCCTCGGGCCGCCAGCATGATGCGGGCTACTTGCGCCTGACCCTGGCGTCCATTGCCCTGAATGGAAAATCCGTTCCTCTGCAAACCTCCAGCATCTTCGCGAAGGGCGGATGGGATGACAAACCCAAAGCGCCGAAGATGAGAAGAACTGACGGCGGCGCGATGGCGGAATCGTCCGTGGATTCGGAGAACCGGACACCGCTTGCATTCAATCCCGAGCAGGGCGATGTGAAGTTTTCCACAGGGCGCCGCTTGACCTTTCGGCTGGCCCAGCCTTTGCATTTGCCGGGCTGAAGCAAGAGGTGAAGTACGGTTTGCCCGTTGTGGGCGTACGAGTTCGCCGCCAATGCTTCCTCCCATTTTGGGTTGGCTGTGAATCTGCAAATCCCTGTTCAACCATCACAGCACTTCTCGCCAAGCCCGCCTAGACTTCCCAAATAGGGAGCCCGCACTAACTGCGTGACTTCTATCGCACTTTGCAGATGGACAGAAGCCAGCCATGAGCGCAATTGCACAACTTGCAGTGAGAACTGAGAAAGCGGCAGAACCCCCGCAAACTGAGCAGCAGTTGCGGGATGCCCACAAGATGGAGACCATCGGCCGCCTAGTCGGGGGAGTTGCCCACGACTTCAACAACCTGCTCACCGGGATGGTGCTTTGCAGTGAACTGATTCTGGCCGGGTTGGAAGAGAATCACCGCTTACGGCGTTTCGCGGAAGAGATCCGCAAGGCCGGGGAGCAAGGAGCAGGGCTCATCCAGCAGTTGATGGCGGTGGCGCGGCAGCGGGCGGTCGAGCCTCATTTGCTGTGTTTGAACGCTGTCGTCTCGGACGTGCACAATCTGCTCACGCGTCTGATCGGCGAGAACATCGAGCTGGTCGCGGAACTCGCGGATGATCTGGGTCTGGTTAGGATGGATCCAGCCCAGGTTCAGCAAATTATCCTGAACCTGGTGCTGAACGCCCGCGATGCCATGCCCGACGGGGGCCGAATCACCCTCAACACCAGAAATTGTGATGAGTCGAGACCAGCACGCGACCCGCAGAACCCGGCTTGCGATTCCTGGGTCGCGCTTGCGGTCACCGACACCGGTTGCGGCATGGACGCTGAAACCCGTGCCCGGCTGTTCGAACCTTTCTATACCACCAAAAAACCGGGACAGGGAAATGGACTCGGGCTCGCCACGGTATATCGCATCGTGACTCACGAAGGCGGGACGATCGAAGTGGAAAGTCAAACCGGAAGAGGCACGCGAGTGGTGGTGCACCTGCCACGAGTTCGACTGGAATCCGACTCACCCAGTGTTCCCGAAGTCGTGAACAAGATCAGCCCGGCGCCCAATCAGAAGATTCGGGGACCGAGAAAAGCTAAGACAGGAAGGGGAAAATCTGTATGACCAGCGCCACTGCCCATGCGTTTAATCCGCCGCAACTCGAGGCGGCCAATCTGCTGAATCTGGTAATTGTCGACGACGAACGCGCCGTTCGCGATGTCTGCCGCGAAGTGGCCCAGTCCTTGGGTTTCAACACCATGGTTGCTGAGTCCGCCGAACACGCCTACCGTCTGCTGGAGGCGCAGGCCGTCGATGTGGTTTTGCTCGATCTGAAATTGCCCGGCGCCGGCGGATTAGAGGCACTGCATAAGATCAAGCAGCGCCGTCCTGATGCCGAGGTGGTCGTGGTTACCGGCTACGCCACCGTGCAGTCGGCCGTGCAAGCCATGAAAAACGGCGCCTACGACTACGTCACCAAGCCCTTCACCATGGACGAACTGAAGCTTCTGCTGGAGCGGGTTGCAACCCACTTGCGGCTGAAAACTGAAAACCGCATGTTGCGCGAGAAGATCAAGTCGAAGCTGGGTTTCGGCAGCATCGTAGGGCGCGCCCCCGAAATGGAGAAGCTCTACCGCATGATCGCCAAGGCGGCGCTGAGCAATCACCCGGTTTTAATTCTGGGAGAAAGCGGCACCGGCAAGGAAATGGTGGCCCGATCAATTCACTTCTCCGGCCCCTTCCGGGACAAGCCCTTCATCCCGGTCGACTGCGGCTCCCTGGTTCCCACCTTGATCGAAAGTGAACTGTTCGGCTACGTGAAAGGCGCTTTCACCGGCGCCGGGCAGACCAAGGAAGGATTGCTGGCCATGGCCGAGGGCGGCACCGTGTTCTTTGACGAAATTGGAGAATTGCCCGTGGATCTGCAGGCTAAGCTGCTGCGCGCTATCCAGGAAAAGGAAGTCCGCCAGGTGGGCAGTACCAGGCGCACCACCATCAACGTGCGAATCCTTGCCGCTACCAATCGCGACCTGGAAGTAGCGGTGGCCCAGGGAACCTTCCGGCGCGATCTGTACTTCCGCCTGAATGTGCTGAACCTGCGCATGCCCCCGTTGCGCGAGCGCCGCCAGGACATCCCGGTACTGGCGGCGTTTTTCCTCGAACGCATGGCCCGAGAGTTCGGACAAGAGCGGACCCTCAGTGACGATGCCATGAAGGCCCTGCTCGCTTACGACTGGCCCGGCAATGTGCGGGAATTGGAAAACTGCTTGCAACGGGCCTGCGCCATGAACAGCGGCCCTGAAATCCAAGTCTTGGATTTACCCAGCGCCATCCACGGCGGAAACGGCCATGCCATAGTCGAGGCGGATGGTTCGGCGAAAATCATCCCCATCTCGGAGATGGAGAGGAAGACGATTCTCAACACCATCACGCAACTCAACGGGGACAAACTCCTGGCGGCGCGGCTGCTGGGGATCGGCAAGACTACGCTCTATCGCAAGCTGAAGGAGTACCAGCTTCAAGCTTAGGGCTTGCTTCATAAATGGTTTTGTGAAAGGGCCCGACTTCACAGGCTGCGGAAAATCTACCCCCGCAAAGTTTCCCCCTGCTCACGTAGCCCCGGACGCCTCGTCCGGGGAGTCAACACGATGTCGTGGGAGGGCACGGCTTCAACAGGCTGCTGAGAAAGTATGCTTCACGCGCCCCTGAGGGAAATGTTCGCACGATCTCATAGGCATTTGTGAAACAAGCCTCGTTCGAATCTGGAATCGGCTTCCCGCAATGGAACTGGTGCCGGTGGAAGATTCGCGCAACCCACGTGTTATCAATCGGCGAACTCTGGCGGGTGACGTGCAATTGCGCAGGGCATGATTCTTCTGATTTCGTCTCTGGCAAAAGCTCAAGAGTGCGCCCAAGCCTTGCAGGAAGCCACGGCTGAAACGGTTCAGGTTGGCGCAACCCTGTCCGAAGCAGTGGCCCAATTGCAAGCCCACGAATTCTCCGCCGTGGTCCTCGATCAATTGCTGTTGGACGCGGAGCCCGACGACGCCGAAACCATTTTCAAACACATCGGCACCGCCGTGCCCGTCTTCTCCAACTTTGCCATCAGCGGAATCGAGCGGGTGTCGCGCGAATTGCGTTCCGCCCTGTACCGCCGCCAGCGCGAATTGCGCATGGCGCGCGACGAGGCGGAGCAGACGTTGCGCAGCGAGCTCAAGCAAACCATCACCGCCCTGCTGCTTTCCTGTGAGCTGGCATTGGACGTACCCAATCTCCCCCTCTTTGCCGAGACCAAGATGCGTGCCGTCGACGCTCTGGCCAAGGAGATGCGCACCAAGCTAGGGGCAACGGCGTAAGGGCCGGCAAGCGATCTCATAAAATGACGACGTAGTGTGGCGCGGACACTCCTGTCCGCGAGCGTTTCTTCCAAGCATGCCAAGGACGCGCCCTGGAATCGATGGAGGACGGGCGTCCTCGCCCGTCCAAGCCAGACGACAGCAAACGGAGCAAAAAGATTCAATCCTGATAGGATGAACGAAACCCTCAGACGGACCTTGAAAGCCGCGAGGGACGAGCGACTCGTTCCCACGCAACCGCAGCGAGCCGAAAGAAGAAGTTCCCCGACATTCTCCGCCGCCCCGCCGCGACCGCGTGGACGCCGTACAGTTTCGCGCCCCTCCGGCCACTCGGCACTCAAACCCGAAGCGGCCGGAGAAGCCAGCTACGGCGTGATCTCAAACACCGAACCGAAGGTCTTTGTGCCGTCCCCTTGGGTCGTGCCATAGAGATTTCCTGCCACGTCGAAGACTATGCCCGAATAGGGATAAGCTCCGTTGATACCATTAAAGGCATGCACCACGGTCTCGCTCCATGCGCCGTTCGAGTCCGGCGCCAGCTTGAAAACGACACCGGAGTTATGAGTTCCGCCCTGTATGGTCGTGCCGTAGAGATTCCCCGCAGCATCGAAGACTACGCCCGCAAAAGGCACACCTCCGCCTCTGCCACCGGTGAACTGATGCAGGGTGTGCTTCGTGTAGGTTCCATCAGAGTTGGGCACGAGCTTGAACACGATGCCATATCCGCCGGAGAAGTAGTTCCGGGTCGTGCCATAGAGGTTGCCGGCGGAGTCAAAGATCAGGCCGCCTTGGGGTTCGGCTCCATCTTTGCCACCCCGGAACTGATGCAGTGCATGCTCTGTCCATGTTCCATCACCGTTTGGCGTCAGCCTGAAGGCGTTGCCATACCCATAGTTGCCGGCGTTCCACGCCTCCCCATAGAGGTTCCCGGCGCTGTCGAAGATTAGCGGAGCAGCCCAGGAACTCGATCCATCCGACTTGCCCCGGAAGGTGTGAAGCACGCTTTCGGTCCAGCCGTTTGATCCCGGCGTCAACTCGAAGACGACACCGCACCCGCCATAACAGTAAGAGCTGTAATAAGCACCTTCCCACGTCGTGCCATAGAGATTACCGGCCGCATCGAAGATCAGGCCGGCAAGGGGGATCCCGCCGTCCGCGCCGCCCGTGAAGCTGTGGAGCACACTCTCTGTCCAGCCGCCGCCCGATGTCGGCGTCAACTCGAAGACGACACCGCAATAGACGTTGTAACAGCTGCTGCTGTTGATACCGCCTCCGCTTGTAGTGCCGTAGAGATTACCAACCGCGTCCAAGATCAGGCCAGCTACGGGGTTGCTCCCGTCCGCGCAGTTCGATTGGCCACAAAAGCTGTAAAGCACGCTCTCCGTCCAGCCGCCGGCCGAGGTGGGCGTTAGCTTAAAGACGGTGCCTGCGTTATGAGCGCCGCCATATTCGGTCGTGCCGTAGAGATTTCCGGCGCTGTCGAAAATCAGGCTGCCCTGGGGAGACTCTACGTTCTTTCCGTTGAACCTATGCAGCGTCTTGTACTTGCTTTGTGCCCAAGAGCCGGGCGCCAACACCAGAGCTACTATGACAACCACCAGCAGAGCCGCGCCCAGGCTCCACAAACTTTTATTGTGGGACATAAATTTATCCTCCTGGGAGATATCCCAGAAAAGGCATTCCGAGGTTTCCAGAGTGACTTTCCGAAGTCGTAAGAATTCTAAACCCGACTTTCTCCCAACCCTCCTTCCCAGCCCAATTCCCAGCCCTCGCGGACCGCGGCCATCCCCGAAGCACCCCACTTCCCGCCACCAACGCGCCTTCTCACCCCATGGCACCAATGCCCATTTGTCACATCACAGGGTGCCCCCGGTCACTGACAACTTCCCCAGAAGGCCGGGCCCCCTGGCGGGCGGCAATCCGTTTATCGTGCAAATCTAGACCGTTTTCAGATAGCCCGGACCAAAACACACTTGTCATCCCGAGCGCAGCGAGGGATGACAGTTCGTATTGGGATCCCATCTCAACCGCCGAAACCGCATCCCCTCTTCTTCTTGACTGCGTGGTTCAGTCCGGATAAACTTAACAAAATAATATTATCTTTATGATAATATTCGATCTTTGACAATCGAACCAAGCGATGGCGCGGCTTCTCGCAGCCGGCTCCGTATGCCCAGTCGCCCATGGAACCCCCAAGCGAAAAGCCTCGGCTTGCTGGTTCGGCGAGTCCACGCCCAGTCCCAAAACGGGCCGAATGCACCGGACAGGAGAACGTAAACAATTCGCGTGAACCCGATCAACTCGCCAGCTGAGGGTTTCGGTTACTTTGGCTTTCGCTACGACCTTTCGCGACTTGCCACGATGCCGATAGGGGATAAGACTGCTGTTGGAGCTTTGACTTGTACGGCCTGCAGCAGAGAAGGTGTTTCATGTTGAAAGCAATTGTCACGCTCCTGTTTCTGGCGTCGACCTGTGCCGCGCAATCCTCTTCCGACGGATCCTTCTCGGTGCGCCACGTCACCGAGCACAGCCATCCCCTCACTGCGGTCCAGATGCACGAAGCGGAAAAACTCTACCGCAACGCCTGCGCCGCGGTACAACGTGATCTTCACATCGGCGTTGAACTGCGCCCGCGGTTCACGGTGCTGTTGGGGGCACCCAATAACGAAGTCCACAACGGAGCCGAGATCTGGTTGACCAAGTGGAATCCGCAAATGTTTGTGGAGGGCGCCGTGGTCGTGGCCTTCGATCAAGTGCTCACCCCGGATGCGATCAAGCGACTCGCCAAGCGGGCAATCCTTGACAGCAATGCCATGGTCGACGTGACCGAACTCCGAGAAACCCGTTAATCACCGGCAGGCGGTGATGGGGGAGCCCTACTGGCCCTCGCCTTTGTCGATCTTGCTGGCGACCTTGACCCCGCTCAGCCCGCTGACGTATTTGGCGATGCCGCGGTAGAGCGATTCGGCGATCTTCTGGCGGTATTCGGAAGTTCCCAGCCGGCGTTCGTCGCCGGGATTGCTGACGAAAGAAATTTCCGCCAGGATCGAGGGCATATTGGCCCCGATAAGTACGATGAAAGGCGCCTTTTTCACCCCCCGGTCGCGCACACCCGGATTCTTCGCAGCCAGACCGCTGTGCAGAGAGGTCTGCACGTCGGAGGCAAACTCGTGCGACTCCTCGATCTTTTCCTTCAGCGCGATCTTTTTCACCAGGTCCTGCAGTTCGTGAATCGATTTCTCCGAGACCGCGTTCTCTCGCGCCGCCACTTCGAGGGCTTCGGGAGACGAAGTGAAATTCAGGTAATAGGTCTCCACTCCGCGGGCATCCGGGTCGTGGCTGGAGTTGGCGTGGACGGATACAAAAAGATCTGCCCCTTCCTGATTCGCGATCGCGGTCCGCGTCTCCAGTGGAATGAAGGTATCGTCCTTGCGGGTGTAAATCACCTCGGCCCCAAGCCGGGTTTGCAGCAGCTTGCCCAGACGCCGGCCCACATCGAGCACCAGATCCTTTTCTTCAAGACCATTGGGTCCGATAGTGCCGGTGTCGTGCCCACCGTGGCCAGGATCGATCACAATTTTTCCGATCTTCAGCCCCAGCGCCCGGATCAGAGAACGGTCACCGCTGGCCGTCGGCTGGGCTTCGCGGACATCCAAATCAGGGGTTGGAGTTTTGCGCTTGCCTTTACCGCTCTTGGTATGGACAGGGGTCGAAGGCGGGCTCGGAGTTGCGCTGACGCTGACGGGCTTAATCGTTCCAGAGTCGATGTCGGGAGAGTCGAGCTTAGCAACTGTATCTTTATCTCTTACCACCGGCTCGGCGTCGTCCGCATCGACGATAGTCTTCTTGACACCGTTGCGGACCACCACGGTATTGCGGCGGACCGCCTTTTCAACGAATGTTTTCGCGGGTGACGGAGATTCGTCGCTGTCGGCAATTGACTCCGCAGCCGCCTTGCTAGTGGGATTTTCGCTCTCCACTGTCGATGCCGCTTCCTTTAATACGGGCGCTTTTGCAGCTTGTTTGTTATGGATGTCGATGATGAGCCGCGCTGGATTCTCCAGCAGGGATGCATCAAACTCTGACGACTCGTCGAGATCGAGCACGACGCGCGCCCGTCCCGCCTTGAACTGCGAGGTGCGGATATCCTTCAGCAACCCGTCACTCACATCGAAGGTTTTGCCGGCCAGCTTGGAATCGAGCTTGGTGTTCAGCAGATCGAAAAAGACGCGGGCGGGATGATCGATTCTCTGCGCCTCAAACCTGACGCCCTGTTCAAGGTCAATCGCCACCCGCGTGTAGTCTGGCGTAGACCAGTGGCGGATTCCGAGCACTCGCGATGGCTTTCCGTTCGTGGCTTGAGCCGCCGCGTCGCTTTCTTGAGTGGAATCATCTTGGGCCGTGTCGTCATCGGCATCGGAGACAGAACTAGTCCCCAAATCTTTGGAGTCCTTGTTCGCAACTCTATTCGCATCCTTCGTTTTCAGACTGGCCTGCTGCGACGCGGGCTCAGCCACAGCCTGCCGCGCTGCCGCAGCAAACTGGTTGCGCGGATACCGCCGCAGGAATTCCTCGAACGCGGCATCGGCCCGAGTCTTATCGTGCAGGTCATCTTTATAGATCTCGCCAATCCTGAACAGCGCGTCGAAGCGGTGCTTGCTGCCAGGATACTCGCGGCGCAGGAATTCGTATTGTTGGATGGCCGAGCGCAGGATGTCGGGATCATGGAAGCAGCGCCCCATTTCCTCCGTCATCTGGGCGGCGGCAACCACGCTTGGATCAGCCCGGCCCGAACTCGGCGCTCCCAGGTAGACGCGGCGATAGGCATTGATCACGCGCTCATAATCGCGGCGGGTCCGACTCTCGAGGGGCCGAGTCTCCAGTGCCTCCTGCATGTGTCCGGCGGCGGCAAACTGCGAGTCGGCCCAGGCTCCGGACTTGTGCACGCGGGCGTCCGCTGTCATCGCAGGCAGCAGCAGCGTGAACACCGCCGCACACCAGCGCACCGCGCGTTGACGATTTGAATTCTGCAATGGAACGGCCCGTAATCGCTTTGCTGTTAGATGCCTCTCGCTCAGTCTGTGTTGCTGATGTGAAGCACGCCCCGGGCATCGCGCTCCACATGAATCGGATCATGCATTGGATTCTGCAGGAAATGCATGCCTGAATCCGCCCCGCCGTAGTACAACTGCGTGATGCGCTTAACGTAGTTGCGGGTCTCGGCGAAGTGCGGCACCCCGGCACTGCGCGCCACCGCTCCCTGCCCCGCGTTGTAGGCGGCCAGGGTCAGCTTCACGTCGCCTCCGTAGTTCTGCATAAGCTGCTTTAGATGACGAACCCCGGCGTCGACGTTTTGTTGCGGATCAAACGGATTGGCCACCTTGAGCTGGCGTGCGGTTTGCGGCATCAGTTGCATCAGGCCCATTGCGCCCTTGCGCGAAACTGCATTGGGATTGAAGTTCGACTCCACCTTGATGACAGCCCGCACCAGGTTGGGATCGACGTTGTGCCGCGACGCCGCCTGATCAATGGCGGCATCGATATCCTGCGCTGAGAACGCCCGTCCGTGAACGAAATTCGGGAGAGGCGAGCTTTGGCCTGACGTCTCGCCGAGATAGTGGTTGACCTCCGCCGCTGCCGAGCGCGCTGCCCGGATGTTGGCGGAAGGTACCGGCTTCCAACGGTGTTCGGCAGCGCTCCAGTAGGCCAGCGAATTCCGCCGGACGGGAGTCTCGGAGCGCTTGTTGGTCATGACTGGAAAGGATTCGTTGACATAGACTTTCCGGCCGTTGTCGTCGGTGCTGGTGATGGCGGTCTTGGCGCCGCCGGAACCGGCTTCTGCCTGCACGTATGGCGTGGTGAGCGAAAGGAAGGTCGCGATTACGGGACTAGCCATCAGGGCGAGTTGCAGGTGCTTTCGCATAGCCGGGCGCGCAAAAATCATCGCGAAGACGGTAAAAACCAACCGTCGACATGACACTTTCCGGCGCGGACCAAACAACTCCGCGCCTTCCCACCCGGAACCTGACGGAGAATCCTAAAACCAGAGTGCAACGATTATAGGTCGGCGACGGCCGGGCGGCAACTTACCAAAGGAGCGTTGAACCACGGTGGTAATCTGTGTAAATTGTTGAAATAATTACCGCTTCTAGAGGGTACGTGCAGGCGGAGGACGAAAGATCGCATGGACAGCAGCGGTCACCGGGCGTAACATGGCGGGCAATCTGCGCGCTTGTTCGGCTCTCCCACCGGCAACGCTGGAAATCCACTTAAGGTTGGATTCTTAGCCATGAATTGCAATCGCAACTCTCGCGCCGTCCGCCGCTGGTTGGCAGTCATCACGGTGAGTCTCTTGCTGGCCTCCGCTGCTTCCGCCGAGTGGAAGGAGAAAGTGCTCTACAGCTTCCAGGGCGGGGCAACTGACGGCGCTCTGCCCGCTGGCGGCGTGGTGTTTGATGCGGCGGGCAATCTCTACGGAGCTACTACGCAAGGCTTTGGGTTTTGCCCTCCGGCGCAGTGCGGGTCTGTCTTTCAGCTCTCGCCCCCGGCCAAGAAGGGCGATCCCTGGACCGAGAGCGTGCTCCACGTTTTCACCGGCAACAGCAACGGTGACGGCGACACTCCGGTTGGTGGCTTGGTGATCGACAGCACCGGCAACCTTTACGGCACTGCCGGTTACGGCGGCACGGGGGGGTGCGTTCTTCTGGGAACTAAAGTTGGCTGTGGCATTGTGTACGAAATGACGCCGCCGCAGACCAAGGGCGGCAAGTGGACAGAGAAAGTGCTGTACAGCTTCCAGGGTGGCAAAGACGGTTACCTTCCCGTCGGCAACCTGACCCTCGACAAGGCGGGGAGCCTCTACGGGGCAACGGAGTTCGGTGGCGGGTTCGGAAGTTGCGACTCACCCTACTACCAATATTGCGGCACGATTTTCAAACTGAGTCCGCCAAAGACCAAGGGCGGCAAGTGGAAGGAGAAAGTGCTATACAGCTTCAAGAGCGGCACGGACGGAGCTAATCCTAACGGCGGTTTGGTCTTCGACAGCAGAAATGCTATTTACGGGACCACTTCGATTGGCGGCGGCACAAACTGTCAGAGTGATCTAGGCGCCGGTTGCGGAATAGTTTTCGAGCTTAAACCCCCTGCAGAAAAGGAGGGGCGATGGCATGAGCAAGTGCTTTACCGTTTTGTGGCGGGTACCGATGGAGCTGGACCAAATGGCGGTTTAATCCTTGATACCAAGGGCGCAGTCTACGGCACTACATTCGGCGGGGGCAGTGAGAACGGTACGGTTTTCAGGCTAACGCCACCGGCGAAACTAGGACTGCGGTGGGGGAAAACTCTGCTGTACGTGTTTCAGAGTTGTAGCAACGTAACCGGCTGCAGCCCAGGGGCAGGCCTAGCCATTGATTCGGCGGGCAACCTCTTCGGTACGGCTGGTGGCGGAATATCTCGCGGAGGAGTGGTTTTTCGGTTGAAGCGCATTACGAATAGCGGCCCCTGGCCTTGCTCTGTTCTATATAGCTTTACGGGTTCCCCCGACGGATATGGCCCGGATGCGGGCCTGAGTTGGGACAAGCTAGGAAACCTATACGGCACAACCCTGTACGGCGGTACAGGGCAGGCTTGCCAAGGCGGCTGTGGGACCATATTTGAGGCAACGAAGTAGGAACGGACGTTCCCAACAATTAAACAGGACAACTGAGTAGCGTACAACGTAAGGAGAATAAAAATGAAAAACGTCACGAGATTAGCGTCCTGTCCAGCAATCTTCGCGGCTGTCGCGATCTTAATCGGTTGGTTTTTGGTTTTGCCCACCCGAGCGGAGGCACAGACCGTAGGAAACAACGCCGTGTACTACTACACCACTAGTAACCCAGGCGTTTGCTGCAAGGGCTCTGGAGCGTTCATTGACGCCAGCATGCTTTTGCATTCGGGTTCAGACATTTGCGACACGATATACGGGCTCTTCACGGGACGAACCGGATTTCCTCCCTACCCGTCCGCAGGCGCAGTGATTGACGCGCGTGGTATCAGCGGCTCGGCGCTGACCTGCACGAAAGGTAGTCCGTGGACCGAAAGCGGCAGTTCCGCAACCCTACCATCGACTATACTGCTACCCGCTACGACACCCTCCGCACCTATCGTCATTCCCACACCGTGGATCTTGCCCAACAACACGCGGTTGATCGGTGAAGGCGACAACGATCCCACCTCCGCCACTCCGCTGACCACGATTCAGGCGTCGAGCAGTTTCTCCGGAAACATGATTCAGTTTGGGGGGCTGGCCCACGCTTTCCCTGACCCAAAACAGCGGGTGCCCCGTCCTTCTCGCGTTCTTTGCGAGAGGGCGGGGCTTCTAGAGGCTTTCCGTTGCCGCAAGACCAGCGCACGGCGGATAAATTAGACTGTGGGTGCCCCACTCTTTCGCGTTCTTTGCGAACGGGTGGGGCAGTGGCGGAGTGCTTAGACCTGCGATGCGGATCTTCAAAAGAGGGGTGGTTCACCAGTGAACCTCAATCAGTTTCGACTGCGACCGGGGCTGGTGGCGGTCATTCTTTCGCCAGCCGGGATGTACGGCGTTCGGCTCCGGCGATACCGTAATCACGATGTGCAGTAGCGCCTGCACCGGCGCCTCAGCATAGAACCTGAGGTAGACTTGGACGGGCGAGGACGCCCGTCCTCCACAAAATGAGTGAACTGGAAAATTCTTCGCGGCAAACGCCGGACTCTCTCATGCTCTACGGCTTCTGGTATCGCGCCCTGCTCAGCAGCCAGGTCTCGCGCAACCGCCTGCATAAGGCGATGCTGCTGGAGACACCTCTGGCCCTCGGCCGCGATCGCCAGGGAAAGCCTTTCGCTATGCGCGATGCCTGCCCGCACCGGGGAATGCCGCTCTCGTGCGGCTGGTTTGATGGTCAGAATTTGGAGTGCAGCTATCACGGCTGGAAGTTCGATGCCCACAGCGGCCAGTGCCGGCTCATCCCGTCGCTGACTTCCGATCAAGAGCTGAAGCTGGACCGCATCTATGCCGGAAGTTACGCCTGCGAGGAGCACGACGACTACGTTTGGGTATTCGTTCCCGAACCACTTCCGCCGGGAGCCGGGTTCAGCAAAGCGGTCGAGCCGTCCTCCGCCGTGCCACGAGTTCCGACTTTCGGCGGAAAATATGAGATCGCTTATTTGACGGCTGACCTGCCCTGCAGCGTGGACCACGGCATCATCGGCCTCATGGACCCGGCGCACGGGCCGTTTGTCCATCAGGCATGGTGGTGGCGTAGCCGCCACAGCATTCACGAGAAGCAAAAGAATTTCGAGCCCATCCCCATGGGCTTCCGCATGAGCGCCCACACGCCCAGCTCGAACAGCGCGCCCTACAAACTGCTGCGGCTCTACGCGGACGCGGATTCGATCACGACCACCATTGATTTCGTCTTGCCCAACCTGCGCCTGGAAACTATCCGCGCCGGCAAGTACTGGTTTTCCAGCTTGACCACGGTTACACCCATCACGCGCAGCCATTGCCGCATCGACGTGGTGGCTTGCTGGAATATTTTCCGCTGGGTTCCGTTTGGACCGGCGTTGCTGAAGTTTGTGTTCGCGAAGTTTGTCGAACAAGACCGGCAGACGATGGAGAATCAGTCGGAAGGCTTGAAGCACAATCCGCACCTCATGCTGATCGACGACGCCGATCGTCCGGCGAAGTGGTATTTCCAGTTGAAAGCGGCGTATTTGGAGTCATGCCGCAATGGCGGAGAGATGCATCATCCCATGAACGGGCCGGTCACATTGAAGTGGAGAAGCTAGAGTTTTCGTGGCGCTGGCTTCCCGGCGGCTGGGTGAGTCCACACCTTTTGTGAAGCTTCGTTTCCGCTGATCAGTGGAAGAAGTTGATCGCCACCGCCGGGGTGATCGTGGTCGCCGTGTTGCGGCCGAGCGCAATGATGCGGGTGCCGACGAGCACTCCCAGATTTCGTTTCCAATTGTATTCAATTGCCGGCGCGAAGCCGAAAGCCTCGCTGGAGCCGGAGTCCAGCCGGATGCTGGGCGGATTCTGCGCGCTGGTGGAGTCCAGAATGTTGTACCCGGTCGTGCGCGTATTGCCGGCGTGGCGGTATGTGGCATCAAGCGCCAGCACCCATTTCCGCGTCAGGCTGTATTCCCAGGCCGCGTCGACGAAGAGAGAGCCGCCGGGCCTGGCGTGCCCACGGAATCCGGTCGCTGTACCGTAGACACTGACGTCTTCTACATTCACGTTGTTGGAAAACGCCGGCAACAGGTTGAAGCGCATGCGCAGAATGCGGCCATTCGGCAGCCAGAAGTAGGTCTGAGAATAGAACGCCACCGTCGTGGTGTAGGCCCCGCTTCCCAGGCCGTCGCTCGGCCGGTTGCCCAGCCGGTCGTACTTTCCCGTCGGAAACGTTTCCTGCACGGCGACCGAGGTCGTCGGAATCCAACTGCCTTCATGAAATTTCGTGAACTCGTACTGAGCCTGCAAGGTGAGATCGCCCAACCCGACCCCGGAGCCGCTCGGGCCCTTGCTCGCCACGTTGTAGCCCGCCGTCGGGATCAACCCAACCGTCACTCGGTCTGCGAGTCCGTAGTTCACGTACGTGAGCGACCCGACGCCGTTCGAATGAGCAGCACTCACATCGTAGAGATAGGGCTCGATCAGGAAATGGCCGCGCGGTAACGTCGTGGCATTGGGCGCCAGCATGGGTCCGGTCCACCAGGCATCGTCCAGCGATTGCCGGTCAACCGAAGATGGGGCTGGCTTTTCCTGCGCACCGGCAAGGCACGCCATCATGGCCAGCATGGCGAATATTCCCCGAACCGCGCTTCCGAATGTCATCTGTACGGCCCTTTCAATAGATGCAAGAGGCGCGATAGGTGACTCTTCCAGGTACCAATCTCGAAGTCAAAGTTATGTTGGCCGTCCCGCTCTGTGACAGCCGGTTGAGATCCTGCTCTAGTGGTTTGTGGTGAGGTTCGGCCGAATCCTGTCAGAGTGTGCAGGATGAAGACGGCAGTCAACATCAGAAGCGGTCCGCACCGGAGTTCAGTGCGCCTGGTCAGATTCATCTCTCACCCGTGTGTCGGTCGCGATCCAGTTCACTTCCCAAGTCTTGCCTCCATCGTCCGAGAATGACTGTTCAAAGCGGCACGAATTCGGAGTGATGTCGGAGATAACAAATCGAACATAGATGGCTCGGCCATTGAGGGTTTCCTGATCATAGAACTCACCGCGCCCATTCTTAAACTCGCCGATCGTCGGCTGACTCATAGTGCCGCCGCTGCTGCTGGCAAAATTCAGGCTCCACTGGTGGGATTGCGGATTGTACAGACGAAGATTCAGACCCTCGAAGTGACCCGCCGGGCCATCGGCCTCGAGTTCCACCAAATTGGCGCGGCCATTCCAGATCTTTCGGACCACGGTCGTACCCTCATATTCGACCCAGGTAGTGGAGCCGGTTAAGGGATGCAGGAGGCGCGTCAGGTGAGTTTTCCAGGTACCTATCTCGAAGTCGAAATCGTGTTGCCCGTCCCGCTCCGTGGGAGTGTGTTCAGGGCTTTTCGACGCATCTGAATTCTGCTGCGCGAGTCCCGGACGAGGCGTTGAGATGACAACCAGGCTGCACGCCAGGAGGTAAGTCCGAAAATGTTTGAGTGCGTTCATCACTGCTTCCTTTTCACTCGTTTGTTTATCCGCTTACGCCGACCGCGGCGCCGTGATCCCCGTGCAGGGCGATCATCATGGCAACCAGCGCATGCGCGAGCGGGGAGTGGGATCGAGAACAATCAACTCCGGAGCCCCCCGGAGCAAGCCTGTCGCAGTAAGCGATGGCAGGGAACGTTCGGCCACGGGAGTGAAGGCGGTCTCCAGCATCTGGTTATCTCTGAGGACGCCCAGCCACACCAGGTAGGGCCCATCGGTTCGGATGGGAAGCTGCGGGAAGTTATTTTTCACATCCAACGTAACCAGAACGCCGGCTTCCCGTGCACCCGTGGCCCGATAGCTGGCGAATGCGGTCTCCGCCTCTTTGGCAAAGGCCTCCACGCCGTTTGCTTTTACCGCAAATATCTGCGCGACCACGACCCCTTCAGCTCCATGCGCTTCGGTGACGGGATCGACAGCCGGCAGCACAACGACCCCTCGTTCGGGGCTCAGCGGACGGAGCAGCATCACGTTGTCGGAGTCAATCATGAGATCGTTCAACGTGTTCCTATGCTCATTCCATAGTGGCCCGTAGTAGAAAGCCGCATTCACCACCGCGCGATCGTCAATCGTGTGAAAGCCCCTGATCCATGTGAAGCCGGACTGGTTCTTTCGCTCGAAGAAAGAGCCTGCTGCGATTGCTCCTAACTGCTGAAAAGCCTCGGGAAAATAACTTTCAAAATACTGGGCGAAATGCGTGCGCTCTCCCTCTTTGACTGTGTAGCGGCGAAACTCGATCGCCTGAAAGCCGCTTAGATGGGCGTTGTGTTCTCCGGGCACTTTTACGGCCGTCTGATTAGTCTGAGCCAATGTGAGGTGGCAGATTGCAATAAAAGACAGAGTTCCGACTAAGAATCGCAGCATTGGTTTGTCCTTTTCTATTCGTGGCCGCGCTGCTGCCAGCAAAGAAACTGGCTGCTAGCGGTCCGCTCGCGTCATTTCCATAATCCAGTTCGTTTCCCATGTCTTGCCACCGTCCGGGGAAAAGGCCTGCTCCCAGCGGCACGAACCAGGTTTGATGTCCAGCCAGGAGTAGCGAACAAAGATGCTGCGGCCCTGGAAGAATTCCTGATCGTAGAAGTCTCCGCGGCCATTCCTGAACTCGCCAATCGTGGGAATCTCCATAGCGCCATTCGCCTGGTTGGCCCAGTAGAGGCTCCACTGATGCGATTTGGCGTTATAGGTGCGCACGGTCATGCCCTCGATGTGGCCCGAAGGGCTATCGGCCTCGTATTCGTCCATGTTCGCCCTTCCGTCCCAAATCGGCCGGGCGACAGCAGTTCCGTCGAACTCAACCCACGTGTTCGAGCCCGTGAGCGGATGCAGCAAACGGCGGTTGTGAACTCGCCAACTACCGAACCAAAAATCAAAATCATGTTGACCATCCCGCCGCGTAACGGTTGGTTGAGATCCGGCGTTCGGTGCGGCCGGAGTGGTTTGAGCCAATCCCGAAACAGAGTACGTGAGAATGCTAAGAGTGCACACCACGATACAGGTTCGAAAATTCTCGAGAGCGTTCATCGCGTCCTCTAAATTCACTTACCAACGATGGAAACCAGCGCAACGCTGATCTGCTGGCAGCCCATCCCTAGAATGACGGAATGTGTGGTATTTTTGAAGTCCCACTTTCCGTGTCATTTGTGATACCACTTTCGAAGCAGGGTGAACCGCTTTTCCGGCAGGTCTACCAGGGATTGCGGCAAGCCATTTTGTCGGGCACCTTCCGGTCGGGTGACCGCCTCCCCTCGACGCGGGACTTGGCTGAACAACTGGGAATTTCTCGGACAGTCGTATTGCTGGCCTACGAGCAGCTGTTAGCAGAAGGTTTCGCAGGCGGCCGGGGCGGTTCAGGAACATATGTATCCGAAGGATTAGGCGGCAGCAGGCCAAAAAGACGGGAAAAGTCCGCCAAACTCCGGCTGTCGCATTATGGCTCTGCAGCCGCTGATGTTGCGGCAACGGTGGATTTTCCGGGCCGGCGCCCGATTCCGCTCCGGTACGATTTTGCCTATGGACGGGGCGACGTGGCAACGTTTCCTTTCGAGATGTGGCGGCGCATCCTGCTGCGGCATGCCCGGAAGGCCCCGGTTCGTGAACTCGACTACGGTACAGCGGCCGGAAGCTATGCGCTGCGCGAGGCGATTTGCGTCCACCTGCGGCGGTCGCGAGGGGTGATCTGCGATCCGTCGCAAGTGATTGTCGTGAACGGCTCGCAGCAAGCATTGGACCTGGTTGCGCGGGTACTGATCGAACCCGGCGATCCGGTCGCCATCGAGGATCCGCAGTATCAGGGCACACGGGAAGTCATGCGCGCTGCCGGCGCTCGCCTACAGCCGGTGCCGGTCGATCGCGACGGCCTGAATCCTGCCAAGCTGCCCGAGGATGGCCGCATAGCCTTCGTCACGCCTTCGCACCAGTTTCCCACCGGCGCGATTCTTCCGCTCGCTCGCCGCCTCGCACTCCTCGCGTGGGCCAGGAGCAAGGACGCAGTGATCGTTGAGGACGACTACGATGGCGAGTTCCGCTACGAAGGACAACCGCTGGAGTCTCTGCAGGGTCTGGATAGCGAAGGGCGCGTCATCTACGTCGGGACGTTCTCGCGTACGGTCTTCTCAGCACTCCGCATCGGCTACTTGATCGCACCCAAATCGTTGGTTCCAGCGTTCACCTCGGCCAAATGGCTCTGTGATCGGCATACCGCCACCCTGGAACAGGAAACGCTGGCGGAGTTCATCACTAGCGGAATCTACGAGCGCCATTTGCGTCGCGTTCGCCGCCGGAATACTGCAAGTCGCCAAGCGCTGCTCGCCGCCATTCACAAGTATTTGGGCGATCGTGTCGAGGTGACCGGTGATGGTGCCGGTGCTCACCTCGTGCTGTGGCCTAGTAAGGGCATCTCGGAAGACGTCGTCATTCATCGAGCGGCAGCGCGGGGAGTTGGCATTTACGGAATTTCCCGATACTTCTTAAAACAGCCGTCGCGGATGGGGCTAATGCTCGGCTACTCGCGGATAAACGAGGAGGAAATTCGAGACGGCATCCGACGGTTAAGCGAAATACTCTGAAATCCGCCGTGCTCCGGACGCGTCAGAATCGCGCGGCAGATGGTCACGCGAGCACCTTGAGTATTCTGGTTACCTATAATATGCATCGGGTTGCACCTGTGGGACCCGGCTCCGGTCAAGGAATTCAGGCTAAGTGGCTGGTTTTCTGGCCGTTTGGGAAAGCCTGGCGCAATGGTGTTTAAGGTGCATTTCCCCTAGTGCCCGCTGCTTTGGGGCGGAGATCGGGGTCTCACTTGTTGAGCTGGACGCAAGACACCGTGGTCACAGTTTTGCCCGAGCCGAAGCCCAAGAATAAGCATTCGCTGCTCCCGGTTCTGGTCGTGCTGTTTCTGATTTCCTACGGCTTGATGTCCCTACTGGCGGTGGAACAGGATCGGACAATTGCGTCCCAGCGTTCGCTGATCACGTCTCTGCTCCACGACAGTACGGAACTGAGCGGCCTTAAAGGCAAGCTCCTGCAAAAGCAACATGCGCAGGCGGGAGATCGCTCCCAGGCGCAGACTCCGTCAGCCCAGGCTCCGATGACCCAGGACACACCGGGTGGCAACGCGCAGCACAGCCACAATGCAGGCAAACTGCGGAAGGTCCCACAAAAACCGCCGTTGGGAATTGCGGACATTGTCGACGGACGCAGGATCGTGAAGACGATCTGAATTCAAGGCCCGGCAAGGTAGGATGAAAACTCTGGCCACACTATTGTTGGCGTTGTCTCTGCCCGGGTCGAAGTTCGTAGCGCCTCAGCGCCCGCCAGTCGATCGTCCTTTAGCGCGGCATGGGCGCGAGGGTGGTATCTGGTACATGGCGGAAAGTGGTCATGCGGTGTTCTGCTATGGTCCCGTCGTGCTACTGAAACAGGCAAACGGCGGCTTCCTGCATGTGGCGACTTTCTGTCGGGGCGATCAGACGATTGTGCCCTTGAAAGATTGAGTTTTCCAGCAGTGCAGTCCTAAATTCCATAAATCACAACGGACACGAAGTTTCACGAAGGAGTGAGTCTGGAGGCTTCCTTCGTGTTGCGTCGTGTCCTTTGCGGTTAATCTGCTTTCTCGGCGGCGCGGGAGTGTCGCGGCATCCTGTACATTGTTCTAATGGCGAAGTTCGAGAAGCATATTTTCATCTGCGGGAACCAGCGGCCGGTGGAACATCCGAGGGGGTGCTGCGATCCCGAGGCGAAAGCGGAGTTGCAGAAACTGTTTAAGCAGAAACTGGCGGAACGCGGATTAAAAGGAAGGGTGCGGGCGAATCAGTCTGGGTGTCTCGACCAGTGCGAGCATGGTCCGAACTTGGTGATCTATCCGGAGGCGGTATGGTATGGCGGGGTGACGCTGGCTGATGTGGAGGAAATCATCGAGTGTCACATTGTGGGAGGGAAGCCGGTAGAGCGGTTGAGGCTGCGAGATTCGTGCATCAACACCGCGAGTTGCCAGCATAAACCACGGCCGGGATCGACGAGTAAGAACGGGTGAGCGGCTGTCTGCCGGGCGGCAAGGAGGGCTCACCCTTATCAGTTCTCAATTGCGGGTTAGTTCTCCCTCTTTCTTGCCGGTGATGGTGACGAACCGAATGACGCCCTCGCTGTCCTCGAAAATCAGGCCCGTGCCCTCGGAGTTCACCACTGCGGTAACCAGACGACCGTACGATTTAGGGATGCCGCCGTGGGTCGGGGTTTGGTCATAACGGGCTAACTCTCCCTCTTTCATGCCGGTTACGCTGACGAACCGAATTACGCCCTGGGCGTCCTCAAAAATGAGGCCGGTTCCTATCTGGTCCGCAATCGCGGCAACCAGACGACCGTAGGATTTGGGGACGCTGCCCTGGGTCGGAGACCCGGCATAGGCGATCGTTGTGTTCCTATTTCCAATCAGGTATCCGGCGAGCAACAAAAGCGCGCTGGCTAAGACGAAAAGAATCCTCTTTCGCATTTGCCTCACACCTCCCAGTGGTTGCGCCACCGCTCATTTTGGCAGGACTAGAATTTTGTGCATCATACCCAGATCTTCGTGGAGCAGGATATGACAGTGAAACACAAATGTACCCGCAATGGTGGAATCCCGGAAATCAAACCGAGCCTTGAAGCTGTGGTAGGGATGACCTGGGCCTTCCCAGAAGGGAATCTCAAAGGTATCGCGTAGGTCCTGGTCGGTGACGGGCTTTCCGTCCACTTCCAAAAGCTTGAAGTGGATTTGGTGGATGTGGAAGTCATGGGTCTCGAGGGCATGGTTTTCCACGATCCAGTCTTCCACCGCTCCCACGTGAGTCGTGATCACGGGCTTCTCGTTGGCTTTGAAAACCTTCTGTTTTTGTCCGTCGATCGTGATGTAGAACTGGATGGGGCCGTTGGTGCCGCCGAATTCCTCCGAGAAATAGAGTTTGCGCAGCGCGGTTGGCTTCTGTTGGCTCAATCCGGCGAATTTAATGCTTTGCATCGAGATGCGAGGCCCGGGCTCGGTAGTCTTTGTCGTCTCTTGCTGTATCGGTTGCGCTTCATCTGCATCACCGCTGACTTCGATCTTAGCCAGTTGCTGTTCGAGATCGGGATTGCCAGTCGGACCGGTGGAATAACTCAGCGACATAAAGAGCGCCTCGTTGGTTTGCGGAGGAGCCTGTACGATGAACTCCGCGCGCCCGGCGGGAGGCACTAAAATTGTGTCCTCGAATCTGGACTTGGCGAGAGGATAGCCGTCGAGCGCGATCAACTCCATTTTCTGCGGGACACCATTAAACCAAAATTGCAAGGGCATGAAATCCTGGATGGTAGCATTTGCCACCCGCCAGAACTGCTTTTCATTGGGCTTCATTTTGATGATGGGAGACGGGAGGTTGGGGGATTGCGCGACCTGGTAGTTAAGCGATAGTTGGTAGGGTCCGGGTACCCAGGGAACCAGGTACTGCTGACGGACGATAAACACGCGCTCTTTCAGTCCAGCCACCTCTGGGCGTACCTTGTCCATCCCCTCGACAACTATCGCCCCCGCCGCGCCGCCATTTACCTGGAACTCGGTAAAGCCGTGCACATGCGGGTGGTACCAATACAGCCCGGGAGGCTCGTTCTTGGGAATCTGCATGTCAAATCGAAACGCTGATTTGCCCGGCTGAATCAGTGTATCGAGCACGTCATCCTGATGGCAGATTGGAGGAACATTCAGGCCGTGGAAGTGCATGTTGGTCGAAGACAACGTCGGGGTTCCGCTGTCGCCGCAAATCGGTAACCCAGACATATCCATCTGGTCCATGCTTGAGGAGTCATCCTCGCTCGCGATGCGGTCCTTGACGTCCAGGACCAGATGATCGCCCTGGTTAAGACGCAAGGTGGGGGCTTCCACGTCACCTTGGTTCGTTGCGTAGTTCAAACAATAGTGATTGTATCCGCCGGTGTCGACCGAGTGCTGCATGGTGAGTTCGGCGTTGAGAGTGCCATTGGCACTCGTGAGAGCCAGGGGATCCTCAACCACAGTACCGGGTGCGGGGCGATCGGGACACTGCGCCTCCAGCCGCAAGAAAGAAAATCCGCACACCAGGATCACAAGCAGATATCTGAACGCAGAAAGCATAATCAACTCCTTTGCTTCTCCCAACCCCGCTAAAGGTTGAGACACGTTACCTCGGGTTAGAACGGCCGGGGCGGAAAAGCTCCAATGGACAACAACCCCGGACTATCTGGGTCAGCGATGGGTGAGTGGGAAGATTCGGTCAGAGTACACTTCCCACGCGCGGATTTCACGTTAATCTCTCCGATGGAGGACGGAGCGCCGTATTCGGCAACATACACGACTCCGCCGGTCCCCGTGGTTTTTTGCAAGGCCAACGATGCCACGTAGGACCAGTTGCTCACGAAGCCCTTGAGGTAGCCGGAAGCGCAACCTTTCGAAAGTTTGCCAGTGTTCTTGTCAAAAAAAGCCGCTGTAATACTACCCCCTTGATTGTCGCTGATGTAGAGGAGGGTCTCGTCCGGGCTCAACAGAATATTACTGGAACTGATCGCGTTTCCCAAGTGGTAGACAACCGTCGGCTTCAACTTGCCCGAGGAAATATCGGACACTTCAACTACCGTGAATGGTGAGGTATCGCCGAAGATGGCGTAGTGTCCATCCTGCGTGATGTCGACGCCATTCGGATAGGTATTGCCGGTACGCGAACCGGTGGAATTCTGTTCATCGCCATTCGATACCGGCACACCCCCGGAAATGTCGAACGACTCGATGGAACCATCTAAGTAGGTAACGACCATGATGTTCCCATGGATCACCATTCCAGCGACTACGCCGCCCTGCAGGCCGGCGACGGTGATATCGCCCACAAAGCTGAGGCTGCAGCCCGGCAGCACCTTAAACGTTCCGATGGTGCTGAAGTCGGTGAAGCTGGCATAGATATAGTGCGCGTTCATGGCCAAGCCCACGCCGTTGGTTGCGCCGGTGTCCATGCTGGAGCCAATCGCATGGCCACCAATTTTTAGAGTCTTCACCGAGATTCCGTTGATCTCGCCGCCCTGAGACACCGAAGCGTAGACGCACCCTGCATTCCCATTTTGCAGCACGCTGACGCGGTTCGCCGCAAAATAGCCGCTTCCAATGCCGCCTCGGCCAATTAGAACTTTTTCCTTCATGGTTAGTTGACCGTTGGCCCCTATTGTGTAGAAGGTGACACTGGTTGCGAGGGCTGGTGGCACGTCGTCATTGGTAACCAGATAGTGGGGAATGCCGGCACCCACAGCGAAGCCACTAGAGAGACAAATCCCGGCCAGCAGCGCTGTCACCCGCGATGACCAGGATTTAATGGATATGCTCATACTTGTTCCTTACCGGCCAAAAATGGCGTCCAACAAGCTAACCACAGGTAGTGCGTCTGTTCAACAAGAATTGAGTTAAGTTCCTCAGAGCACCCACGACGGTTGAAAATGTTTGCGGAAAAGTGGAAAACTGCACTCTCGCCATAGTTTCAACCGTGATGTTGACTACTTAAATTCGATCACTCCGAAGGTGCCATCCAAGTTGTTGTTGGGGCCAGCCGCGAAGAAGAACTGATTCTTCGCTCCATTCGCTGCAGTTCCTCCGCCGAAATTGATCCCCCAAAGCTGGTCGATTCGGATCGGCCTGCCGGCAGCGTTCTTGATCGTGCCTACAAACTTGCCAGTTTTGAGATTGAAGCCGTTAATGGTGCCATTGTTGGTGACGTTGTTGGATATGAGGAGGGTATTACTGAGAGGTCCGAAGTTTTTCGGAGCCAGGGCGAAACCCCAAGCTTGGTTCAGCGGCTTTCCATGGGTAAATCGCTTCACGAATGTACCCTCTTCTTTGAAGATATCAATGAACCCGCCCGCTTTGCTGGTGTTCGTGGCAGCGTACGCGACGTAAAGCTGGCCGTTGATGTCCTGGATGTTAAATGGGACGAAACCGCTCGGAATTGTGCCGAATTGCCCTTCCAGCCCTGCTCCGGCAGCCCGCTTCCCTGCTGACTGCAAACCCCGCAGTCTGCAATGGACCCCAAAAAGGAGTTACTACGCTACCTAGTTTGCGTTTTATCAAAGAGCCTGGAGCCTCATCTCACAAGTTGAGGATTGTCATCTCTCCCGCTCCTGTGCTAGGGTAGTGGAAAGTTCACGCCTTCAGAATCCACAATCACAGTCGCGCCGGGTTGTGGCCCGCGTAAAAAAGCGTGTCGGACAGGTGGTGTTATGGCTATGAAAGATGCGATTGATTCCATGCCGCACGAACGGACAATCGAACCTGAGAGTTTTGCCAACCGGAAGCTGATTCGACCTTCGCTAGGCCGTAGCGACCACAACCATTCGTCCGCGCCTGTGGGAGAGCGACGGGATCGCCCCGAGCGCTCTGACCGCAATGATCGCCATGACCGCAATGGCGGCGGCCGCAAGGCTCCGCCACCCGAGCAAACCAATGCCGAGAATTTCTATTACCAGAAACAGATGCAAGCGAGAACTCCGATGGTCATCGTGCTCCGCGATGGCGAGGAAATCCGCGGCGTCATCGAGTGGTACGACAAGACTTGCCTCAAGGTGAACTGCAACGGTTCGCCCAACCTGATGATCTACAAGCCCGCGATCAAGTACATGTACAAGGAAGGCGAGAACCAGGGAAAGTAGTGGTCAGACTTCCAGGTTCCTGGATGTTGGCCAGCAATGCCCGCATTCAGCTTCATGGCTTCTGTGCTGACTTCCTTTGCCGGCAAGCTTAAAGCCGCGCAGAACCTTGTACCTAGCGCATACTTCCAAGCGTGCCTGTTGGGCAATAAGAACAAACCCTATAAGCTCGCAAGGACAGCCATAACTCTGGGCAACTGCGTTCATGCGCTCTTGCGAGGGGGCTTCAGAGCGGAATTGGGTGGGAGCTGCAAATTGGACTTGGGCGGGCCCGAATCCACATTGACTCCTAAACTCAAATCGCTGGACCAGCAGTCAGCGAGGATCTTCCAGTCGCCCGACTGTCGGGCCAGAGTGAGCAGATATTTGCCGCGCTCTTCGCGGCGCTTGCCCATGGTAAACGGAACCAGCATCTTGCAACGGCCCGCCTCGTAGGCGATCTCTCCGAAGACTTCCGCGCGCAGGGGTTCCATCTCGACGTCTCCCAGTCCGGCATCCAGCACGCCGAAGAAGAACTCACGAATCGCTGCCGTGCCTCGAACGGGCGGCACATTCGGACGCAACACAATGGCATCGGCTCCGTAAAGATCAACCAGATCGTCGAGTTGCTTGCCGTTGCAAGCCAGCGCCCAATCCTGCGTCAGCTTTCGCACCGCGGTTTCCGCCCGGTTCAACGAAGCTCCACCCACTTGAGTGCGCGGGCGGGCATCGCGTGCCACGGGCGCATTCGTTGCCCGCTGCTCCGAGCCGGCGAATGGGACGCCTCCCTCCGAGGAGGAGAAATAATGGTGATGATAATGATGATGATAGTGATGCTGCCCAGGCGCGGGCGCGGCTGGCCTCACACTGGCCGCAATTGGAGGCTCCGGTTCTAAGGGTGGGGCATCCTGCTGGGGAACCCCGCAGATCGCACAGAACCGGTTCTCCACGGGGTTCTGACTGCCGCAGGCCATGCAGGTGCGAGTCTCAGCCGTTTCTGCCGCGGCGCTGGCGGACGCGTCCGCGTCCACCTGCGAAGTGAGCCGCTGAACCGCCTGCAGAGCGGCGGCAATGGCTTCGTTGCCGGGCTTGGGATGCTGTACGTCTTGCTTTAGCCGCCGGAAGAAATCGTCGACTGCGGGATTGTGGGCGAGCTCTCCCTCGGATACGGATGCAGGCAAATTCCGCAACGGTCCGGTTGGTTTTTCAGGATCCATTGACGCTGGCCCAGTCAGCGCTCATTCTAGTCGAAAAGCAGCTTCTCGAAAAGAAGACCTAGCGGCTGGAAAACTCGATCTTGGCTTCGGTCTCGGTAGCGGCGCCGTTGCACATCGCCGGGCGATAACGCCAGGAACGAACCGTGTCCAGGATAGCCCGGTCTTTGGTGGGGCCGGCACTCTCCAGGATGAGAGGAGAATGAACTCGGCCGTCGGTGCCGATGATGAAGCTGACACTTACCCTGGTGCTGGGCTCGGCGATGTCAAGCAGCGGATTTGGTGTGGCTAAAGGCTCGGGAGGCTGTGAGGCTTCGCAATTTGTGGCGGCGCTGGCGTGCAGCATGGCTGCAAACTTCGAATCATGCAGCGCCGAAGCCCACACCTGATGTTCGCGGACGGCTAGTGTCAATGATGTCGCCGCCAGAACTGGCAGCTTTGGTCCGCTGGTCGAGGCCAGACAGGTAGTGGAGGCTAAGGTCACCAGAAGGAGCGAGCGCATGGTGCGGACTGCCATGACCAATTCCCAGGAGCATGGTGGACGGAGATAAAGCCGCCACACTCAGAATCCGACGCTCTAAAGGGCAATCTGGATGCCAGCTCGAAGCTTATGTATGTAATTGGTCGGCCGAGATTTAATTGCAAGGCGGAGTGAAGGCGAAGCGCTCGAGGTGAAAACCATTGCAGCTTCGAGGGTGGGATGTAGGGCCGGCCGCGTTCCGCCAACGCGGCGCTACGAGTCCGAGTAGGTCGGAGCCGGATCGCCGGTCTTCGATGGCCACTTGTTCCGCTCTAGCGTCGGCGTCCATGCGCGGTCGGGTTGACGAGCCAACTGATCATGGCTCGGTTCGGAACTCGGTTCGGCGCTTCCGTCGGCAAGCAGCGGGGCGATGAGTCGAAGCGCATCGACTTCGGTGCGCACGCGCAGCAAGGTTCTTTCTTTTTCACGCAGCACTTCATATATGTTTTTCATGGCCGCCAAGCTGGGCCAGCACAGGCCCCAAAACAGCTTTCGTGTAGAAATGAACCGCGTGTTACTTTCCGGCTAAACGAGGCGATCATAATACCAATCTGTCCAGATCGCCATCTCCAAAAAAAGTGCGTTTGCAGGTTCACGTTGCGCGTGGTATCTAAGCCTGTGCGCCAGGTGTGTGGCGGAGCGCTTGGGGAGACATATAAATGGTGGTAAGTCCGGAGGTGGACCCAGAGCGGTTGCGGCGTCTGGATGGCAGCTTGCCGGAGGATGAAGTCCACGTCTGGCATGTTGACCTCAGCGCCTGGGAGAACGAGGCGGGCTCGCTGTGCGAGCTGCTCAATCCGGAAGAGCGAGAGCGAGCGGCGCGATTCAAGTTTTCCGGGCCGCGCAATCAGTTTGTGATCAGCAGAGCTTTGCTGCGGCGAGCTCTGGGCCGCTATCTGCGGATCGAAGCCGGCGAGATTCGTTTCCGCACGACGGCGAATGGGAAGCCGGAACTTGCGGCGAATTCTGTTCTTCGTTTCAGCCATCTTCACCTGAACGATCTTCGCTTCAACTTGTCACATACCGAAGGGGCGACGGTGTTCGCCGTTGTGCGCCATCGGCAGGTGGGAATTGATGTGGAGCGGATTCGCGCGGATACGAATGCGATGGAGCTGGCCGAGCGTTTTTTTTCCGGTCCCGAGGTGCAATGGTTGCAATCGCAACCGGCTTCCGAACAGGTTTCATCGTTCTACCGTTGCTGGACCGGGAAAGAGGCTTACATCAAGGCGCAGGGGGAGGGGCTTTCCCTGGCGCTGAGCAGCTTCGGGGTGCTGCCACGACCCAGTGGCTCCGAATTGCAGTTGGAGGTGTATGCGGATCCGGAGGAGGCACGGCGCTGGTCGATGTGGCAATTGGCACTGGGCGCGGATTTGCGGGCAGCGCTGGCGGTCGAGGGCGCAAGCTGCAGAGTACGTCTCGGTCATTGGCCATCTCCCGACACGGATCTAAACCCACGGTAGAAATCTTGGTACCATCCGAATTTGTAGGTTGCCGCTGGGCTAGGCTTTCTCCCATTTTGGGACGGTGTTTACTGTTCAGTACCGGGCACCCCCCCTCCCCCTTTGGCTGCAAAATCTTGAAAACAATGGATCTATTTTGGCACTAGGTGCTAGATCTTTGAGTTTGCAGGACTTACACGCAAAATCTAGAGAACATGAGAGTTACGGGTGGCACGCGACGGGATCCAGTTCCGTTTGGGAACTCAGGCCTGGGACTCGACAGCACCCAAGTCAGATGGTTCTCTGGAGATTCGCCGGCAGTCCCGGTAGCTGGAGCACGGGCCGAGAGGCGGCGGATCGCCGGGTCAGATTGTCAAAGATCAATATTTCTTATAGATAATATGCTTAATCAAGCCTATCTCAAATGCAGCGCGCAGTCAACGGGAATGAAGGCTGGAGTGGTTCTCGGGTTGGGGTGGAGTGCGTGCCCCCAGCGCTAAGGCCGGAATTCGTTGCAGTCCTGGAGGCACAACTGAAGAGGCCGCGGAAAAAGTCAAATTGCAGGCCGCAGCGCCTGAAGGCGGTATTGACTTTGGGCCATTTGCGGCATCGCTAAAGCGATGCCCTGATACGAGTCGATCATTTTTCCGCGGCCGTAAAACTGGTGTGCTTGGTGTCTCGAACCACTTAGCATGAGTCCGCAGCTGAAGCTCCATGTGACTTGGGTTGAGCGTGCTTGCCTCGGGACTCGGTCGTCCCTACGGGACTTGGTCGTGGTTCTTGCTTTTCCCAGCGCTTCAGCGCTGGGCTAATATCGCGGCGCCCCTGCCGCGGCTGAGCTTCGCTGGGCTCTATGCATCGTCTCCCACTGTTCGCAAAGAAAGCGAAAGATGGGGTGCCCCGAGATCCGCCGAGCGAAAAACTGGCGGGCACCTCAGGGGCTAAACGCCGCATTTTTGTTGGCCTGAGCGGCGGCTGAAAGCCGTGGCCTCCCATGAATCGTGCTGCCGGACCGGACGAGGCGTCCAGGGCTACGTGGGCCTGGCGGGAGATCCTGGCAGAGAGTTTCTTGCAGCCTGTGAAGCCGTGCCCTTTCCGCTTCTGGATGCTCCATACAGCAACGGGAAAACTGCTGTAGCACGGATTGGGCTGTGGTTAAGAGGCTCGTGCCCCGCTCTTTTTCGCAAAGGACGCGGAAAGAGTGGGGCACCTTATTCGTTGGCGGAGCGGGAATGGGTTGTGCTAGCCCCCAACCATTAATCACAGAATTTAAGGAGGAGAGAAAGTGAGCGCAGAGTTTGCCTGCGACGGCGTCATCGGTGGTGCGGGCAGGAACCTAGATCCCTCGCTGGGCTCGGGCTGACAAATGTGTTTTGGTTCACGCAGAGCCGGCGCGGACGGCGGATGGATCGTTCCGGGCAGTGTCCCAAAATGGGAATTGTGACCTCTAACGCTCGAGGCTGAGGGCGTTTGCCCATTTATCCCCAATCTTCAGTGCAGGATCACCGAAACATCTGACGGGGTTGATGATGTACCTCCCGCAGGCTTCACTCTTGGCGCGATTCGCTTGCGGAAGAGGAATAGTTTTTCCGTCGGCTGCACTTGGCTCCCGATGCTGGCCATAGCCGTCTTGGCCATCAGACCGCTCAACCACTACAGTTTTGCGCTTGGGTAAACGGGCTGACTGCGCCTTCCTTTCCTGCAGTCATTAGCAGAATTTTAGGAACGCAGGTACTTATCCCTTCGTCACAGACCTGCGTGACCTGTGCCCTATCACAATGTTCGTGGTTTCGTGCATAGTCAAGAGGAATGGCTCATCAACTCACAACCTGCACATTTTGTGGAGTTGGTTGCGGGCTTTATCTGGAGACTTCCGGTAACCAGATCGTGGGAGCCTATCCCAGTGTCTCCCATCCCAGCAATCAAGGACGAATCTGCATACGGGGCTGGTCGGTGCATGAGATCGCCAGTTCGCCCGACCGTCTGAAGCATCCTTTACTGCGCAAGAATGGCGAGTTGCGGGAAGTCGGCTGGGATGAGGCGCTGGGCTTCATCGCCGTCAAAATGAAGGCGATCCGCGCTGAGCACGGCCCGGATGCGCTGGGTTTCCTGAATTCACCGCGCTGCTCCAACGAAGAATCGTATCTGCTGCAGAAGTTTGCCCGCGGGGTGATCGGCACCAACAACGTGCACCACGGGACCGGGGCTTATGCCAACAATTCCATCAACGTATTGCTGGACATGATTGGCATTCCGGCGAGCACCAACTCGATTGCAGAGTTGGCCGAGAGCCAGGTGATCGTGGTGGATGGGGTGGATCTGGCGAAGCGCATGCCGACTGTTGGCGGCGCGGTCATCCGCGCCAAGCTTAGGGGAGCCCGCCTGATTGTGGTCGGTACCCGGCGTCACCGGGTGGCGGAGAGTGCTGACTTCTACCTGCAGATCAAGCCGGGAACCGAGGCGCTGCTCTATGGCGCGATGGCTAAGGTCATTGTCGATCGCGGGCTCATGGATCTGAGTTTTGTCAAAGCCCGCTGCCGCGACTACGAAGCTTTTCTCGCCAGCATCCACGAATATGATCTGCTGCGGGTTGCAGAGGGCTGCGGAGTAGCGCCCCATCTGATCGAGGAGGCCGCGCTGGCATACGGGGGCGCAAGTTCTGCCATGCTGATGTTTTCCGCCAGTATGGAAGAGCGCAGCCGCGACAGTCTGCGGGCGGTGGTGAATCTGGCGCTGTTGTCGGGCAACTTCGGTAAGCCCGGAGCTGGGTTGTTTGCCCTCACCGAGCAAAACAACTTGCAGGGAGTATGCGACATGGGGATGTTGCCGGACCGTCTTCCCGGCTACCGGCCGGTGAAAGATGCGGGGGCGCGTTCGGCGCTCGGGGCGCTGTGGAAGACCAGAATCCCGCCCGAGCCTGGGCTGGGATCTCGGGCCTTGTTGGGTCACCGCGGGCAGGGCAAGGTCAAGGCGCTGTGGCTGTCGCGCTATGATCCCACAAATACCCCGCTGCTCGGCGACGTTGCCGGCCAGTTTCGGCAACTGGATTTGCTGGTTCTGCAGCACCTGTTCCTGACGGAGAGCAGCAACTATGCCCACGTGATTCTGCCCACGACCGCGTTTGGCGAGGAAGAAGTCACCTTCACCAGCACCGACCGTCGGATTCAGTTAGCGGGACACGTGGTCGACCCGCCGCCGGGCCTTACTCCGGCCTGGGAACAGATCGCCCAACTGGCGAGACGGATGGGTGCAGAGTGGAACTACACCACAGCGGGCGAAGTGATGGACGAGATCGGGGAGGTTGTCCCCTTCTACAGCGGTGCGGACTATGAGAACCTCGCCCACGATTACGGACGCCAGTGGCCCTGTACCAAGGACCGGCCGCTGGGCACAAGATTCCTGTTCGCGGAAAATCATTTTGATGGGAATACCTTTCCTAAAGTAGAGCGGCCCTTCAAGTTCGTAGCTGTCCCCAAGCCGCCCGCAAGGGAGGCGAATCCCAAAGATTTCCCGCTCACGCTGGTGTTCGGGAACTCGCTCTACTACTGGAACCAGAACGTGCTGGTGCGGCACAGCGAGACGCTGAAACGCGAGTATCGCCAGTTGCTGATCGACTACCCCGAGGGCTTCGTCGAGATCAGCCCGGAAGATGCCAAGCAGGCCGGCATTAGCGACGGCGCGCGGATCCGGCTTTGCGCGGCTGCAGCGTCGGCGGCGGCAACGGCGCGAATCACCTCCGACGTCATGGCTGGAACCATCTTCGTCCCGCATTTCATGCGCCAAGTTGAGCAGCAAGTCCTTGGACCTTCGGCGGACAGTTTCCGGCTGGTTCCGGTTCGGTTGGAGAAGGAGTTGGCATGAAGGCTCGCATTGTCCGTCGCCAGGACGTGCTGAAAATCGCGGATCTGCTGCGGCAGCAGGGCTACGAAGTGATCGCTCCATTCCGCGGGCGCGGGCGGGACACGTTCTTCGACACCGTGACCGACGGGAACCGGGACCAGATTCAGATTCACCTGCCCAATCCCTATTACCCGCCCAAGCGCTATGTGTTTCCGCAGATCGAACCCTTGCTGAAGATCGAGCGCCGGAATGGCGATCTGCAGATTGCGCCCATCTACGACGTTCGCCGGCGCGCCATCTTCGGAATTCGTTCGTGTGACGTGGCTGGGATCTACCACCTGGACCGCTTCTACCTGGGCCGGGAATACCCCGACATCTATTACCAGAACCATCGCAAGAATCTGTTCCTGGTGAACGTGGCTTGCACCGATCCCGAGCTCGATATCGGCGAAGAGTGTTTCTGCATGTGCACGGATACGGGCCCGGCGGCGCGCGATCATTTCGACTTGCAACTCTTCGATTTGCAGCAGGCGGGCCTCGGGGATGAATTCATGGCGGTGGCGGGCACGCCCGCGGGCGAAGCTCTGTTTGCCAGTCCGATTTTCGGGAAAGGTTCTCCGCAGCACGCGGCCCGGCGCCGCGGCATCCTCGAACAGGTTCGAAAGCTTTTCAAGCCGAGCACCACGAGCTGGTTTTCGGCTGCGATTCAGGCCGTCTCCCGCGGTGAAGTCACGGATGAAACCTGGGAGCAGATCGGCAATCGCTGTCTCGAATGCGGTGGCTGTACCTACGTGTGTCCGGCCTGCACCTGCTTCACGGTGACCGATCGGCCAGTAGAGGCTGGAGTCGAACGGCTGCGCATCTGGGATTCCTGCGCCTTGGGCGGTTTCACGCGCATGGCCGGCGGATTCAACCCGCGACGCGCGGTGCACGACCGGCGCAACCGGCGTTTCTTTCGCAAACTGGCTCACTACTTTATCCAGAGGGAACTCTCGATGGCGTGCGTCGGCTGTGGCCGCTGCGCGGCAGTCTGTCATGGCGATATCGGCATGCCCAGCGTGGTGGAGATGATCCGTCACGCGGCCCTGCGAGGCAAAGAAGCATGAATCCTTACGCGATCGAACACGAGGCACTGATGAACCACGCTCCCGAGACGGTCGAGAACGTGTATTTGCCCAAGGTGGCCGTGCTGGATCGCGTGGTGAGCGAGATTCATGAGGTCAACACGTTCTACTGGCACTTTGAAGACAGCGCGGAGCAGTACGCCTTCAAGCGCTTCCGGCCCGGCCAGTTCGCTCAAGTGTCGCTGTTCGGGGTGGGCGAGTTCCCAACCTCCCTGCCGCCCAGCCCCACCGAGGATGAGACGTTCTTTACGGTTCGCCAGGTGGGCAGTTGTACTTCGGCGCTGCATCGGCTGAAGCGCGGAGACAAGTTCGCGGTGCGCGGACCCTATGGCAATGGCTTTCCGATGGAAGAGTATCGCGGCAAGAACCTGGTGTTTGTTGCCGGAGGCATCGGGCTGATTCCGCTACGCTCCGCCATCGTGTACGCGCTGGCGAACCGCGACCACTATGGGCGCATACAGATTTTTCACGGGGCCAAGACTCCGAATGAGCTGATGTACGTGCCCATGCTTCACGAATGGGAGCGCACACCCGGCGTCGAATGCCACATGACGGTGGATCGCGCCGCTGAGGGATGGACGGGGAATGTGGGAGTCGTCGGCAGCCTTTTCAAAAAATCCGAAGTGGAGGTTCCGGTCGAGAATACGATCGCGTTCGTCTGCGGCCCGCCCATCATGTTCCGGTTCGTCATTCGGGATCTGCTGGGTATGGGATTCCAGGAACACAACATTGTCTCCACCCTCGAACGCTACATGAAGTGCGGAGTTGGCAAATGTGGACATTGCTGTATCGGAGTGGCTTACGTGTGCGTGGACGGTCCCGTATTCACGTATGAGCAGATCAAGACTCTGGGTGAGGATATCTGATGGCAGTGGACCGCAAGAGCAATCTTCGCGAGCAACTTGAGCAGGTGCTGCAAGGACGCGTCTGCCTCATGGGGGTGGGCAACCCTGAATACGGGGACGACGCCTTCGGCGTGTGCCTTGCGGAAGAGTTGCTCAATGCGGGCGTGCCGGATGTGGTCGTTGCGGGAAACTCGCCCGACCGCTGGGTAGGAACCATGGCGGACATGAAATTCGATCACCTGGTTTTTCTCGATGCTGTGGAATTGGGCGCGGCCCCTGGATCGGTCGTGTTTCTGGATGCCGCGCAAATCGAAGCCCGCTACCCGCAGATCTCGACTCACAAGATCTCGCTGGGCGTGCTTGCGAAGTACGTCGAGTCCAACGGAGTCACGAAGGCTTGGTTGCTCGGGGTGCAGCCGGAGTCGCTGAAAGAAGGGCAGGCCCTGACCCCTGCGGTTCGCAAAACGCTGGACGTGCTGGTGGAGCTGTTACTTGATTTGAAAACGGAAGAAGTGGCCGTATGCTGACGCCGGAACAAGCTGTCCTCGCGGCGATTCTTACCTGCATTGCTGGGGCAGGGTTGACGCTCCTGGTGGCGCGCAGCAAGCTGGTGGCAGGGTGGCTGGCGTTTGCCATCACCAGTGCAACGGCGGTCCTGATTCTCGCCGCGGTATTTGAAGTCCTCTCGTCCGGACCCTCGGCCCATCCCGCAGCCTTTTGGGCGATGCCGAAATTTGGTTTTGTCCTGCGCCTCTACGTGGATGGCCTGACTGCCGTCTTTCTGCTGCTGGCAGTACTGATTGCGGTTCCGGCCGCGCTCTACTCCATCCTTTACATGCAGCACTACCGGGATTACGGCGTAGCCCGTTACTATCCGCACTTCCTGCTCTTTCTCGCCGCCATGTATGGCTTGCTCAGCACCACGGACATGATGTGGTTCTTCCTCATTTTCTGGCAGCTCATGACCTTGCCGGGCTATGCGCTGATTCGCTTCGAGCACCGGAAGCGCGAAAACGTCCGGGCGGCAAACAAATACCTCATCATGATGCAGATCGCGTGTGCGGCCACCATGATCGGCGCGGAACTGCTTGCGCTCGGCGGCAAAGCCGTCAGCCGCAGCGCAAGTCTGAAGTATGACTTCGATACGGTGAGCGCGAATCTGCCGCTGCTGCTCGCCACACGGCCCGGCATCACCGCCCTGGCCTTCGGGTTGTTCCTGATCGGATTTGGAATCAAGATGGGGATGTGGCCATTCGGCCAGATGTGGCTGCCGGACGCGCACCCGGCCGCGCCCTCTCCGGTGAGCGCGATGCTCTCGGGCGTGATGATCAAGACCGGCGTCTATGGCTTGATGCGGTATTTTCTGTGGCTGGTTCCGGTCAGCGCGCAGGCCGATTACCCACTGGGGCGCTGGGGGATGGTGGTCGCTGTGCTGGGCACGATCACGCTCTTCACCGGCACCATGCAAGCTCTTAAGCAGGAGCAGTCCAAGCGCCTGCTCGCCTTCCACAGTATCGGCCAAGTTGGCTATATTCTGCTGGGCACGGGTACTTGCATGGCGTTGCTGGCAGCCAACACTCCGGCAACGGCCGCGCTCGCGACCATCGGTTTGTTGGGCGCGCTGTTCCACGTGCTGAACCACGGACTGTTCAAGGGATTGCTATTTCTGAATGCGGGATCCATGTTGCATGCCACCGGCACACAGGATCTCAACCAGATGGGCGGCATGATGAAGTTCATGCCGCTGACTGGGATCACCGCGCTGATTGCCTCGTTCTCCATATCGGGGGTACCGCTGTTCAATGGCTTTGTCAGCAAGTGGAGCATCTACGTGGCGGCGATCAAGGGCAGTGGGTCGGCGCGCTACCTGGTGGTTTGTGCCGTGATCGCGATTCTGACCAGCGCGCTCACGTTGGCGTCGTTCATCAAGTTCTTCGGCGTGAGCTTTTTATCGCGCACCAGCAGTCTGGTCCGGGAGCGCGCGGCGAAGGGCCGGTTGGAAGTTCCCTGGATGATGCAGTTACCGCAACTAACGCTCGCCTGCCTCTGCGTTCTGTTGGGCGTGGTGCCGGCGATCGGCTTCCGTCTGATGCAGCACGCGCTCGAGGCCAGCCGCGGCGGGCTCGGGACGCCGCTGGCCAACGCGTCCCCGATGTTGAGCCGGCCGCTGGCGGGAATCTCGGAACTGAATTCTGCGGCCGTGTTTGCTCCCGTTGTTTTCGCGGTGGTGCTGGCGCTGATCTTCCTGCTGGTGTATGGCATTTCACGGGTCGGTAGTGCATCGCGCCGCGCCGCGGAGCCGTGGCTGTGCGGTTACGCGCGCGAAGCGGAGTGCAACCGCTACGTTGCCCACAACTTCTACGGCGAAATCAAACGCTACTTCGGATGGATCGGGGGCATGCCGCGCGCACCCAAACCGCCCTCCCTGAAGGAACAGTCATGATCGCTCGCGAAATGTTCGAGGCCTTCAAAGCCAAGTTTGGTCCGCTCATCGAACGCGCCGATATGCCGAGCGACCGCCGTCTCTTCGTCTATGTCGACCGCTCGGCGGTGCAATTCGTCTGCCAGCACGTTTTCCGCGAACTGGATGCCCGCTACGTGGCTACCATCGGCACGGATGACCGGCCGTTTTCGGGCAAGTTTCTGGTGGCTCACAATTTCGCCTTTGACAAAGACCACGTCCTGTGCAGCGTGCTCACCCAGTTGCCGGAGAATGATCCCAAGATCGACAGCATCACCAAGATGGTGCCAGCCGCCAGCTGGGCGGAGCGTGAGATGCGCGATCTGCTGGGTATCGAGCCGGTCGGGCACCAGTATATGAAACGGCTGGTACTGCCCGACGGCTGGCCCGAAGGCCATCATCCCTTACGGAAGGACGTGCCGTGGAACGAGGTCCCCGAAAACTATAACCCAGACAGCGAATTCACCTTCGACGAAGCGCCTGCAGGCTGCACCGTCGTCCCCTTCGGCCCGTTCCATCCCACGCTCGACGAGCCTGCCCATTTCCGTCTCTACGTTGAAGGCGAGATGGTACGCGGATGCGAGTATCGCGGCTTCATGGTGCATCGTGGGATCGAGAAACTCGCGGAATCGGTGATGAGCTACAACGACATCCCGATGCTCGCCGAACGCATTTGCGGCATCTGCGGATGCGTGCATAGCGTGGCGTACGTCCAGGCCGTGGAAGAGGCCGCTGCCCTCAAGGTGCCGCCCCGCGCCGAGTATATTCGCACCATCATGCTGGAACTGGAGCGCCTGCACAGCCACTTGCTGTGGGTGGGGTTGGCCTGTCACATCGTCGGATTCGACACGCTCTTCATGCAGAGCTTCCGCATCCGCGAGCCCATCATGTGGATTGCCGAGAAGATCAGCGGCAACCGGAAGACCTACGCGATCTGTCTCGTCGGCGGGGTACGACGCGATATCACGCACGAAATCAAAGCCGAGCTGCGCCTTGTTCTCGACAAGCTCGAAGCGGAATGGCGCGCGGTGGTCAGCGCCGTGAGCCAGGACCGCAACATCCAGAAGCGCACCTGTGGAGTGGGTGTGGCCGACAAGTCCCTGGTCAAGAGCGTTGGACTGCTTGGCCCGGTAGCGCGCTCGGCAGGAGTAGAGATCGACTGCCGCCGCGATCATCCCTACGCTGCCTATGACCGGGTGGAGTTCGACGTCATTACAGCACAGAGCGCGGACGTCTGGGGGCGCCTGATCGTGCGCATGAATGAAGTGTTCGAGTCCATCAGAATCATCCGTCAGTGCCTCGACAAGATGGAAGACGGCCCCCTGCAACTGGAAATCAAGGATGAGTTGCCGGTGGGACGGATGGGCCTCTCCTCGGTCGAGGCTCCGCGCGGCGAGAGCCATCACTTCGTGATTACGGGAGAGAACAATCGCCCCCGACGCTGGCGAGTGCGAGCGCCAACCTATCAGAACCTGCAGGGCGTGCCCATGATGATCAAGGACCAGCAGATCGCCGACATGACCATCTCCTTGGGCAGCATTGATCCGTGCTTCTCTTGCACCGACCGGCTGGAGACGGTCGACCTGCGCTCAGGCACAACCAAGGTGTGGTCGCAAAAGCAATTACTCGAATTGACCTGGAAGAAGACGAGAGAAGAGACGAAGACGAAATAGAGCCACTTATGGACGGCAGCGTGATTTGGAGAATCGTGGGCGGCGTGCTGAACGTAGGCGTCGTGTTGCTTATCGCTCCGCTCGGGCAGGGCGTGTTGCGCAAGGTCACGGCGCGGGTGCAGTCTCGGCAGGGGCCGCCCCTTCTGCAACCGTACTTCGATCTGTTGAAGCTGCTGGGCAAGGAAGACATCGAATCCGGCGAAACGCCGGCCATGCAGCGCTTCGCGGCGTATCTTTCGTTGTCCACAGTTCTCGCCGTCGCATGCCTGGTGCCGATGGGCTTCGTGACCCCGATGAACGGAGCCGCCGACATCATTCTGCTGATCTACCTGCTGACCCTTTGCAGCATCTGCACCCTGCTGGCCGGACTGGCGGCCGGTTCCACCTACTCCTTGATCGGGGCCAGCCGCGAGATGATGAGCATGATCACGCTGGAACCTTTACTCGCCATCGCGCTGATTGTTGGCGCCGTGCACACGGGTTCTTTTCGGTTGGACACGGTGCTGAACGGCTCGGTTTACCAGGTGGCTGGGTTCCCCTGGTCGGGGCTGATCATGCTGGCGGTGATGGTCCTGTCGTTTCAGGCTTTTGTACAGCGCGTGCCCTTCGACATTTCCGAAGCGGAAACCGAACTCATGGAAGGCCCGCTCATGGAGTACTCCGGACCGAAGCTGGCTCTTTTCAAGTACGCACTGATGGCAAAGCTCGTGGTCTACAGCGCCCTGTTTGTCAGGATGTTCGTACCCTGGGGCTCGGAATTCACCTTTCCGCTGGCGGGTCCGGTGTTTTGGGTCATGTTCTGGGCCAAGGTCTTCATCGTGGTGCTGTTGGTCACATTAGTAGCGGCGACCCACGCACGGTACCGCATTGACCAGGCGATCCGGTTCTTTGCCGGCTTGTGTGCGGTCGCACTGGGAGCGTTGGTGCTGGCGAGCTATGGATTTTGAAGGTTTAACCGCATGTCGCTTCTGAGCAAACTCGAGGAAACGCTGATCTGCCTGAAGGCCGGGCGGGTAACCTTGCCTTATCCCGCGCAAGCCCGCCCGCTGCCGGAAAACTTCCGTGGCCGCCCAATCTTCGATGCCACCAAGTGCATTGGTTGTGCCGGGTGCGCCAATAACTGCCCGGCGCGCGAGATTCTGGTGTTCGACGTCTGCCAGGAGATCCGCATTCTGCAGTATCTCGGCCGCCGCTGCACGTATTGCGGGCGATGCGCCGATGTCTGTCCAGAAAAAGCCATAACCATGAGCCAGGAATTCGAGAACGCCACCAACCGGATCGCGGATCTCGGCCAGAAACTGGATATTTTCATGAGCACTTGTCAGCGTTGCGGACGCTGCTTCAAAGGCGCAGCCGCACTGGAAGAACTCAAGATGAAGGGATACCGCTCCGACGACATACAGAATGAACGTTGGATCTACCGGGCCCACGCTTTCCTTGAAAGCGAGCCGGCAGTGGACGATATCCCGATCGAACTGGACTAGATTATGTTGAGCAATTTGTGCCAGAAAATGTTCGGCCGCTCGTTGTGGGTCTACCACGCCAACAGCGGGGGGTGCAATGGCTGCGACATTGAGGTGCTGAATGTCCTGACCCCCTACTACGATGTCGAACGCTTCGGAATCAAACTGGTCGGCTCACCCCGCCACGCCGATGTGATGCTGTGCCAGGGGCCAGCCATGCGCTCGACGTGCCGGGCTCTGAAGCGCGCCTACGATGCCATGCCCGCTCCCAAACTTGTCTTTGCCATCGGCTCCTGCGCCTGCGGGGGCGGGATCTGGTTCGACAGCTACGCCGTCCTCGGCCCGGTGGAAAAAGTCGTTCCCGTCAACTATTACATTCCCGGATGCCCGCCGCGGCCGGAAGCGATCATCTATGGTGTCGCCGTAGCGCTCGGGCTGGTGGACAAAAAAGTGACCCCTGTCGAATTCAAGCAAATCGAGTTTCCCATCCCTATCTACCACCCCGGCGATTTGCGGGTCGATCACGGCATGGTGGTTTACGAGAAGCTTAAGCCGGTATAGCAGGGATACTTGGGGGCCAGCGGAGCCTTTCAGTAACGCGAGTCGGCTGTGCTTTTTCCATTCGTACATGTCCTTGCGCGGGTCACTGTCGTAATCTGGCGCTAATTCCACTTCGGGTTACACTTCCAAGAGGATATGGCTTCCTCCCGCGTACAAATCGGCATCGCCGTGGGCGCTGGCGTTCTGGTTCTGCTCGCCTTCTTTGGCTACCTGATGTGGCTGAACGGGCAGGGTCCGGTGCTGTCGCGCTCGGAGGATCGCGATCCCCTCTCCGGCACTCCGAATTCCATCGAACTGAATCCCTTGCGCGACCGTTCCACCGAACGCCTGGCGGCGAAATACCTCGACGCCATGCGCGACGGGCGCTGCCAGGAGCAGTTGGCCGCCTGGAACAAGGACTATCACAAGAAGTACGCGGCTTTCATTTGCGCCTCCGAGGCACAGCACCCGTTGATTTCGTGGAACATAGTCGACTGGGAAGATGCGCCACCGCTCCGCATCCTGCACTACCGTGGCAAGCGCCGGAACGCTCCCGGCCAGCCCGGAACCTACAAAGAACTGTTCTCGGTTACGCTGGAGAATAAGGGTGGGGACTGGGTGGTCACGAAATACGACGCAATTTATTGAGTTAATCTGAGGCGTCAGCCCTCAATCACCGACAGAGCTTACCCGACGCGGTTTCCAGGTCAGATAAAGAAATATCAAAACTTGCGCGGTCAACGCCGCACAACTGTCCAACATGACATCGCTGATTGCGCCGGTTCGCGAAGGGATGAAAGTCTGATGCCATTCGTCCAAGCTCGCCACCAGCGCAGACATGAAGAAAGCGATCATGGCCCAACGCAGCGCCCAGCGCGGAGCCCAGGGCAAACGCAGCGTGGCACGCCAGGCGCGAAATAGGAAAAAACTCAAGGCAAAGTACCCCACAAAATGGCCGGATTTCCGGATGTAATGATGCACCACTTCGAAGCGCGCAAAATCCAGGCCCATGAGGAAGTGAAGTAATGGATACAAATATCGGCTGGTGTGTTCGGACGAAAATGCGTCGGTGGACTCGATTGCGATCAGCGCAATCCACAACAGCGCAGCGATCCAAGTCTTAAGTAATTCCTTTTGATCGGAGGTCAAAAGCGAGCTTCCCACGCCGGTCGGACAACCATGGTTCGTTTCAAAATGAGGACCTACTCAACCGCATAGTTGGGCGCTTCCCGCGTAATCAGGACGTCGTGCACGTGGCTCTCACGCAGGCCCGCGCCACTGATGCGCACGAAGCGTGTTTTCTGCAGCAATTCCGGAATGCTCGCACAGCCGCAATAACCCATGCCCGACCGTAATCCGCCCGCCATCTGGTGGACAATCATCGAGACCGAACCGCGGTAGGGGACGCGGCCCTCAATGCCTTCGGGGACCAGTTTTCCCAGGCGGTTGGATTCTTCGCTGGCGGTGGAGGAATCGCCGTCGGTGTTTTGGAAATAGCGTTCGCTTGAGCCTTGGGCCATGGCGCCTAGGGAGCCCATGCCTCGGTAGGATTTGAAGGTTCGGCCTTGATAGAGAATTAGTTCGCCGGGGCTTTCGTCCGTTCCAGCGAACAGGGATCCGATCATGACTGCAGCTGCGCCTGCGGCTAATGCTTTTGTGATGTCGCCGGAATATTTAATTCCGCCGTCTGCGATTACTGGGATGTTGGCGTCTTTGGTGGCGCGATAGGCTTCAGCGATGGCCGTGATTTGGGGGACGCCGGCTCCGGTTACGATGCGCGTGGTGCAGATGGATCCGGGGCCTATGCCAACCTTTACCGCGTCGGCGCCGGCTCGGGCCAGCTCGCAGGCGCCGTCGAAGGTTGCGACGTTCCCCACTATTAGATCAACCTCAGGCAGTTTGGATTTCACTGCCTTGATGGCTTCGAGCACGCGCGTGGAGTGGCCGTGGGCGCTGTCGATGGCCAGCAAATCTACTTTGCACTTGGCCAGTTCCTGGGCACGTTCCAGGAAGTCTCCGGTGGCGCCGATGGCCGCGGCCGCGCGCAGCCTGCCTTGCGAGTCTTTTGCGGCGTTGGGATACTTCAGTTTTTTCTGGATGTCTTTTACCGTGATCAAGCCCTTCAGGTTGTATTTGTCATCGACCACCAGAAGTTTTTCCACGCGGTGCTTGTGAAGAATCTGTTCCGCGTCTTCGAGCGTCGTGCCCACCGCTACCGTGATCAGGTTTTCCTTGGTCATGACCTTGCTGATGGGAATATCGAAGCGGGTTTCGAAGCGCAGGTCGCGGTTGGTGAGAATGCCGACCAGTTTTCCGTTCTTGGTGATGGGCACGCCGGAAATCTTGTACTGGCGCATGACATCGAGCGCCTCGGAGACTTTCGCGTCCGGCGACATAGTGATCGGATCGACGATCATGCCACTCTCCGAGCGCTTCACTTTGTCCACTTCGTTGGCTTGCTGCTCGATGGTCAGGTTGCGATGAATGATCCCAATCCCGCCCTGCTGGGCCACGGCGATGGCCATGTGCGATTCGGTGACCGTGTCCATGGCCGCGCTGATGATCGGAATATTCAGGCGGATATTGCGCGTAAGCTGCGTCTGCGTATTGGTCTGGGTCGGAATCACATCGGAGCGGGCGGGCAGCAGCAACACGTCATCAAAAGTAAGCGCCTCAGGAACGGGAAAATGAATCATATTGTGTCTCGGGGAAACGGTAAGCTCTATTCTAGAGACGGGGAGCGGTTGAGGCAAATGGGAGGACGGTTGTGACTTGCCAGCGAAAGGAACGAACACGGAGCGGATAAACGGGGACGAGCGGCACGTTTTCTTTTGTTTCGTCTGGGAACGTCCCGTCCGGTCACCGAGTTTCCGGGTTTGGGGAATTCCAAATGGAAAATTCTGCTTCCATTATGTACGTGGTATGCTTGCTGCGTACCTCCGCGATCTCTCTTTCTGTTCGCGAGACTGGAGGGAGGTATGGGAAGCCGAAACAGCCACTTTGATAGTGTCTGCATCAAAGCCACCGGTTCTTACGTTCCGTCCAAGATTCTGACCAACGAACAAGTGGTGGCACACTTGCCAACCTCTCCGCAGTGGGTGATCGAAACCTTGGGGATTCGCGAGCGGCACATCGCTGAACCAGACGAATACACCTCCGACCTTGCCGCCCGTGCCGGGCTAGACGCAATCGCTTCGGCGGGGCTTGAACCCAACCAAATTGACTTGATCATCGTTGCCACGGCCACACCCGACCGCAAGATGCCCTCGTCGGCATGCATTGCGCAGACCAAGATGGGCATCAGCAACCGCTGCGCCGCCTTCGATGTGGCGGCGGTGTGTGCCGGGTTTGTTTACGGCATCACCATCGCCGGCCAATTCATCCAGAACGGCACGTACGACCGGGTGTTGGTGATCGGCGCCGATACTTTCTCTAAGGTCACGGATTGGAACCACCGCGACTGCGTCGTTTTTGGAGACGCTGCGGGTGCCGTGGTACTCGAAAGGAGGGTGCGGGAGAATGGGCTCTTTTCAAGCATTCTCCTCGCCGACGGCGAGGGGAAAGACCTTTTCACAGTTTACCCTGGGGCCGCCCATTTCACCATGACCGGAAAAGCGGTTTTCGAGAAGGCTACAACCGCGGTGCCCGAGTGTATTCTGGAGATTCTCCGCATAAACGGGCTGGGACTCGAAGACGTCTCGGTGATCGTTCCGCACCAGGCCACGGCGGGCGTCCTTAAGCGCATCGCCGAGGTACTCAACATCCCTTTTTCCCGAATCCAGACGAACCTGGAGTTGTACGCCAACACCGCTGGAGCCACAGTTCCGCTGCTCTTGGACCAAGTAAACCGACGCGGTCTCCTCCACGAAGGCGATCTTCTCTTGCTCGTGTCCATCGGCGCAGGCTGGACCTGGGGCGCAAGCCTATATCGATGGTGAGCTCCGATCTACCATCACCAAAACGAATTGTGAAGGTGCTACACTCAATTGCTTTGCTCGCGCGCCTGGACGCACTAACCCAACCGCATTTGAGGCAATCATGGACATCAGGACTGTAGGAGTAATCGGCGCCGGCACGATGGGCAATGGCATCGCCCACGTCTTCGCCAAAGGCGGGTACAACGTCGTGCTGGTCGACGTGGAGCAGAGCTTCGTCGACCGAGGTCTGCAAACCATTGGCAAGAACCTGGAACGCGAGGTCGCTAAGAACAAGTTAACGTCTGAGCAGCGCGACCTATCGCTGGCGCGCATCGCGGGCACAACTGATCGCAAGCGGCTGGCCGACTGCGATTTCGTGGTGGAGGCGGCCAGCGAGCGTTTTGAGATCAAGGCCGACCTCTTCCACGATCTCGACGCTATGTGCCGGCCCCAGGTTATCCTCTCGTCAAACACTTCGTCCATTTCAATCACCAAGCTGGCAGCGGTAACCAAGCGGCCCGACAAAGTCATCGGGATGCACTTCTTTAATCCCGTGCCGGTGATGAAGCTGGTCGAGGTGATCCGTGGACTGGCAACCTCGGACGAGACTTTTGCGACCGTAAAAGCTCTCGCCGAGAAGCTGGAGAAAACTCCCGTCGAGGTGAATGACGCGCCGGGCTTTGTCTCCAACCGCGTACTAATGCCGCTGCTGAACGAAGCCATGTATGCGGTGATGGAAGGCGTGGCCACTCCCCAAGCCGTGGATGAGGTCTTCAAGCTGGGCATGGCGCACCCGATGGGGCCGCTCACGTTGGCGGACTTCATCGGACTCGATGTCTGCCTCGACATCATGCGCGTACTGCAGTCCGGCCTCGGCGATCCCAAGTACCGGCCCTGCCCGCTCCTAATCAAAATGGTGGACGCGGGCTGGCTCGGCCGGAAGTCAGGGCGCGGGTTTTATCATTACTAATCCGTGATTACTTTCCTTCTAATTCTTGGTCGGAGCCTTCCGGGCGGGCGGCCCGGACTAGCGTGTTCTCTTCTACTCTGGAGGGTGCCCCGTCCAAGCTCGCTTGGGCGGGGCTGTTCGTCGATCACCGTTCGGATGCGTTTTGCTGAGAAAAATCCCCGCCCAAGCGGAAAGAAGCTGTGAAGAAACCCGTGTGAGTAAGTGACAAGGGCGGAGAGTTCGGTAAGCTCGGCTCATGCGCGAACAGGGGCAGGCATTGGTACGGAAGGTGAACCGGGCACAAATGTTTTGGCGGGCGGTCGATGTGGAGAAGTTGTTGGCCGAGGACCATCCCGCGCGGGCGATTTGGGAGTTCGTAGGGCGGCTGGACTTGAGCGGTTACTACGAATGCATTCAGTCGAGCGCGGAAGCGGGGGGACGTCCGGCATTCGATCCGCAGTTGCTGATCAGCTTGTGGGTGTATGCCTACAGCGTGGGCATCGGCTCGGCGCGGGAGGTGGCGCGGCGCTGCGAATGGGATCCCGCGTTTCAGTGGCTGACCGGCGGTGAACTGGTGAACTATCACACCCTGGCCGACTTGCGCGTAGAGCGGCGGGCGGAGTTGGAGGAGACATTCACGGAGGTGCTGGGGCTGTTGAGCGCCGAAGGATTGATCCCACTGGAGCAGGTGATGCAAGACGGCACGAAGATACGCGCCCTGGCCAGCGGCAAAAGTTTCCGGCAGGAGGGCGGGCTGCGGCGGCATCTGGAACGGATGCGCGAGTACGTGCGCGAGGTCGGGACCGCCGAAGCGGAAGCCGAATCGGCGCGGGTGCGGGCAGCACGACAGCGTGCGGAGCGCGAACGGCAGCAACGCCTGGAACGGGCAGTCGCCGAGTTGGGTCGGTTACACGCCAACAAGAGCGACGCACGGGTGAGCATTAGCGACCCGGAAGCTCGGATCATGAAACAGTCCGATGGCGGGTTCGCGCCCAGCTACAACGTGCAGATCTCGGCCGACGCGGCGCACGGAGCCATCGTCAGCTTGGATGTGGTGCAGGACGGCAACGATCGCCACCAATTGCTGCCCGCCGTGGAGCGCATGCAGCAGCAGATGGGACGCCCGCCGCAGCACATGGTGGCCGATGGCGAGTACACGACCCGGGCCAACATCGAGGCCATGCAGGAACAGGGTGTCGACTTCATCGGTTCGCTACGGAAGGAGGAGACACCGGAGCAGTCACTCTGGGGTGCGCACGCCTTCTTCTACGACGAGCCGCAGAACTGCTATGTTTGCCCGCAGGGCAAGTCCTTGCGGCCGGACGGATGGCAGATGCGCAGCGGGGTTCGCTATCATCGGTACCGCGCTCGCCGCCGCGACTGTGAGAGCTGTTCGCAGAAACCTGCCTGTTGCCCCGATCATCACAGCCGCAACCTTCTACGCCCCGAGCCCAGTCCCGCGGTGGAAGCCTTTCGCCAGAAGATGAGCACGGACGCAGCCAAGGCACTGTACCGCAAACGAAGCCGGGTGGTCGAGTTCTGTCACGCCTGGATCAAAAGCAAACTCGGGCTGCGGCAATTCCACGTGCGCGGGTTGGTCAAAGTCAAAACCGAAATGCTGTGGGCGGCGCTGACCTACAACATCCAACTCAGCCTGCGGCTCCTGAAACCGCAACCGCAGACCCTCCCTTAACCAGCTTCGATCCTCCGAACTTCCCACTCGACGGCTACCGCCCACCCCTCACCCTAACGCCACGCTTGCGTCTCCCTCAGTCGGAGGACGAGGTTTGTTCACAGCTTCGGAAAGCTTGTACGGGGCACCCTAGAGAGTAACGTGGACGCGATCGGGGGCTGGCCCGGCCTTTCTATCTGATCTTACTCACGAGGGTGCCCTGCCCTTGTCTCTCCGGTTTTTGGAGAGACAGGGCGGGGATTTTTGTACTCCGGCGGCTGAAATGCCCAAAGAACGCCAAAGGCCGGGCCACCCGTCCCTGATTTTTGGGATTCCACGCTGGTAGAAACCTCTACCTCAGGGGCTAAAGCCCGCATTTTTATTGGCCTGAGCGGCACGGCTAAAGCCGTGCCCTTCCACGGACCCCACGGGCGAGGTCCGGGGGCTGGGGGGCTGGCCCGGCCTTTCTTTCTGATCTTACCCACGAGGGTGCCCTGCCCTTGTCTCTCCGGTTTTTGGAGAGACGGGCGGAGGTTTTGTTCTGCGACGGCTGAAATGCCCCAGCCTTCGCAAAGAACGCGAAAGGCTGGGCCACGCCTCCAACAAATGCGCAATTTCGGCAGTCAGGGGGCTGAACGGAGATCTTTCGCAGCAGCTTCAGATGGAACTCGCTGCAAACCACGCGCCGGAGGTCAGAACCCGCGTACAATGGATCCCGCTCTCGAAGTCAAAAGGAAATGTAAGCGAGGATACGGGACCACCGGGTCAAACACGAAGCAAGCTTGCCCGGACGCTTACCTCGTTACTGACGCCTGCTCGATTGATCCAAGGTCAGTTTTGGAGGCGGCAGGGCGGAGAAGGAAAAGTGGATCTGCCGTTGCGGCGGTTCGCGAAAACTTTGCGGGCCACAGCGCCCAGTCCCTGTCGACTCAGCCCAACCCCTATCCCCAACCTCAATCCAAATCAATTTCAAAATGGAGGACACACAAGTGAAGAAGACCTTGATCGGCTTGATGCTGTGCTTGACAGTGCTGGCATTCACCGTGACCGCCATGGCTGCCAATAAGGATGGAATCGTACTCAGCAAGGATGGAAGAAAAACCATCAACACCAACGGCCCGTCCAGGGGTGAGCCCTACGTCGGGAATAACGCTGGTCTGACCACTATCTTTGACAATCTGGCCCACAAATACCCTGACGGGTTGTACTGGTGCTGCGCGGGGGGCACGGTCGAGGGCTCCGGCGGTGGCGGTCCCGTATGGTGGCAGGCGGCTGCCTTCACACCGAGCACAACCCTGAACGTGACCAAGATCGAAATCGCGGTGGGATATCTTGCCGGGACCTACACACACGTGCTCTTGAGTCTGAACCACGACGACGGTACCGGGAAGCCGGGAACCGTTATCGAGAAGTGGAAAGTGACAGGCATGCCGAACTTTGGAGATTGCTGCAGGGTTGAGACCAAGAGTAGCGCAGGCATACCAGTCATGGCCGGAACTCAGTACTGGGTCGTCGTGAGCACCGAGAAGAAGTCAGACGTATGGGCTGCCTGGAACAGCAATGACACCAAGCAGCTTTTCACGGAGGGCATCCCACAAGCCTATTACTGCTATTCGACCACGGGTTATTGCGGGAAATTCAACGGAGTTTGGACGCCCTATACAGGCTATCCTGGCTCTGCTTTCGCCGTGTTCGGGAAATAGGCTTTCGCACTAACTTGCGATTTCTGCAACCGTTTCCGCCGGTAGTCGCTGTTGGACACGGCGGCGCGGGGGCTGGCCGGGCCTTTCTTTCTGATCTTACTCACGAGGGCGCCCTGCCCTTATCTCTCCGGTTTTTGGAGAGACAGGGCGGGGATTTTGTTCTCCGACGGCTGAAATGCCCCAGCCTTCGCAAAGAACGCGAAAGGCTGGGGCACCCCGTCGGCCGCAAAGCGATGTTCTCCGTTCTGAATGACGGCGGGGCTGAAACGCAAGGTCCCTCGACTTCGCTCGGGATGACAGTGCGTGGGGAGCTTTAGGCACCAGCAATTTTCAGGCATCGGGGGGCTGGCCCGGGCTTTCTTTCTGATCTTACTCACGAGGGCGGCCTGCGCTGGTCTCTCTGGTTTTTGGAGAGACAGGGCGGGGATTTTTGTTCTGCGACGGCTGAAATGCCCCAGCCTTCGCAAAGAACGCGAAAGGCCGGGCCAGCCTTCAGAGACAGAGCCGGACGGCGAACGCAATCCGGCTCCGAACATTGGCTCTCGCTACTTGCGGAATAGCAGGTGCAATTCGTGGAGGGTGACCCAGTAAACCAAAGCCACAAAAAAGGCACTTGTTATTCGCTTTTTTCGTAAACGCTGCTTTATCAGCTAGATACAGAAGTGCCCAACGGGGCAACGGTTACCATTGGAAATTGCAACCGACGTGGTTTGGGTGTAGTCTCGTATTGAAGTAACGACTCCCCGGCGAAAGCCGGTTTGGGCAATCTATAGGATTGCCCGTTGTGCGTACATAGTTTGGGCCGCCCAAGAATCTATTACCTCCGGTGCCATCCATGCAGGCCGTAATCGAAGCACAATTTCAGCTCTTCGGCGTGATGAAAAAGGTGAACGGCTGGTACGTCGCTCATTGCCCTCCCCTGGACATTACTACCCAAGGGAAAACCGAAGCTGAGGCCAAGAAGAACCTCATTGAAGCGTCCGAGTTGTTTGTGGTTAGTTGTTTTGAGCGGGGAACATTTGAACAAGCCCTACGGGAACTGGGATGGCACGTCGTTTCCGGGCGTGTCGCTGTACAAAAGAGTGATCCGCTACATCTTCCCGCTGGCGGCTTCCGTTTTCCTATCCCTGTACCTTTCGGCCTTGAGAAGGCCGCAGGATGCCCCGTCTAACTCCGCTTCCATGGCAGAAACTGGTCTGCGTTTTTGAACAGCTCGGTTACAAGCGTGCCGGTCAAAAGGGAAGCCACATAAAAATGGAAAAAGCGGGGGTGGCCAGGCCGCTGATTATTCCCAAGTACGATGAAGTTGGACTGGACATAATTACCACCCTGATAAGAACGGCTGGCATTACTCGTGAAGCTTTTCTGGCGCTGTTAGCTAACTGTTAGTGTGGCCGAGCGTTTTCTTCCATCGTGTTGTACCCATTTTCGCTGCAACTTCCTCGGCAGTTCATTGGTCTTAGTTTTGACAAGAAACGAAAGGCTGCAGCAACGAGGCGCGCCATGGACGAAGTCCGGCTTGATCTTCCTTATCTGCTCGACCCGGAGCGGACGACGATGAGCCGGAATTGCGCTACGTGGAAGGTTTGAAGAGATGGCTTCCCGACATCAAGGACAAGGAAATAGAAAAAAGGTTAGGCTGTTTCGCGACGCCCGGATTTTGAAGAAGCAGGGCGGTGAACGATCTTCTTGAAATCCTGGGAGGCTTGCTCGATTTCCTCCTTGGTCATCTTGCTGGCGGCTTTCGGCATTACAGTTTACTCTATCGTGGCAACCTGCTGTCTGATAATGACGGAAGTACCTACTCTAGTAGGACGAATTGCGGCGGCTACGGGTTGCAATTTCCTCAAGCTATTGATTTTGATGGCTTTTGGCCAGCGTCCTCTGGCGCACGAGATCGCTTCTCCGCGCGAACCCCAGGGGCTAAAGCCCACATTTTTGTCGGCCTGAGCGGCACGGCTGAAGCCGTGCCCTTGCCACGGACCTCACGGGCGAGGGCGCCCGCGCTACACCGGCAAGTGCGGATGTCTCGGGGGCTGGGCCCGGCCTTTTTTCTGATCTTACCCACCAGGGTGCCCGGCCCTTGTCTCTCCGGTTTTTGGAGAGGCAGGGCGGGGATTTTTGTTCTGCTACGGCTGAAATGCCCCAGCCTTCGCAAGGAACGCGAAGGGCCGGGCCACCCGTCAGGAGACAGACAGCGAGGAGGCGGAGTTGGGTGGTGGGTCGGTCTGAGACAATCCGCGCTAGATCCCTCGCCCCGCTGGAGAAAGCGCGGGGCTTCGGGATGACGTCCTTCAAAACAAGAGCCAGACTGGCCACCATTCTCGTCACATTAGGCGACACGTCACGAACCTACGATGGCTGGATGCCCGGAGGTCTCGATCTTTCGCTCCGCTGGGGCTGGTTTGGTTCCCAGGTTTCCCACGGCTTGCGCCGTGGGCTGCATTCTTCCGCCGCTTCGCGGCTAAAGGCTGGGATGGGCTCGGCTAGGGCCGCATGGTTGGGGCTGGCCCCGGCACGAGATCTTCGGCGGCTACGATCTGCCATTTGCCGTTTCGCTTGATCCAGGTGTCGGTCCAGACGAACTTTCCGGTGGCGCCGTTCTTCTTCTTCCAGCCCTCATTGCCCTGGGCTACGGCTGCGTCCCCGTAGAAGCGGATTTCAACTTCGTTGAGATGGTTGGAAGCGAAGTCGGAAGGGTGCGTGTAATCCTTGATGGCGCTTGCTTTGGAATAGTGGCTGCCGTCGATATCGACTCCAACGAAGTCATCGGCGAGGATGCGTTCGAGAACGCTGACATCGTTGGGGACGACGGACTCGGCCCAGTCCGACTCAGCCTGTCGTATGTAGGCTCTGTCGGTCGCGTGGTCGTCGGTCGATTGGACCTGCGCCAAGGACGTGACGAGCAGAAGAAACGCTATGATCATGAGGCTCCGTGCTGGCATGAGCAGCTCCTTTCTGGAAGCGAGTGGGATTTTAGCATGGGTTTGGACGGAGGCCGACTCGGAAGCTTTTTGCAAAACGCCCGTATTTTTGTTGGGTCTTGAGCGGCACGGGTGGAAGCCGTGCCCTTCCACGAAGCTCACGGGCGCCCCGCGCTACAAGGGCAAAATCGCGAAAAACGGGCATCCGGGAAAATCTTGTCAATAGGCAAACTTTACACGATCGGGCTTAACTCCTTGCATTCAATAGAAATACAATTTTGCAAAGTTGGCGGGTTTACCTATTTCGGGTTGATATAATAGAACTACAAGCTCTTCCATCCTTACTGTTTGTCATGCTGAGCAACGCGAAGCATCCCTCCGCCGCCAGGGTTGGCCGGGTAGGGATTCCTCGCTTCGCTCGGAATGACAAGCCTGGGGATTGGTGAGATAGCATCCAGAATCTGAAAAGAAAGAGACGCGGCCTTAGTGGGCCGCGTTTTTTATTGGGGATTTTATTGTGGCTATGAATACCAGGAAGATGATGAACAATTGCAAACGTCGCGGGGAGTGGGCTGAACTTCAGTTCATGGCGAAAGCGGCCAAGTTTGGTCTGCGGATTTCCAAGCCCTGGGGAGAGTTTTCGCGCTACGACATGGTGATCGAGAGCGGCGGGCACTTCGTCCGGGTGCAGATTAAATCGACAATGCACCGGAGGTCGGAGGGTTGTTATGTCTGCGGCGTCCGGCCCGCTAAGACGAGCAAGCCTTATCAACGAGGGGAATTTGATTTCGTGGCAGCCTATGTCATCCCAAAAGATGTTTGGTACATTATCCCGGCGAGCGTTGTGGTTCATGGGAAACGGAGCGGGATTCCTCTGTATACGTCCAGCCCGAGCGGCAAGTACGAAGCGTACAAAGAGGCTTGGGATCTGCTGCGCTGACAAAAGACTTGACGGGGTGAGGTAAAATATCTCACCTCCTGCCGCTGGAGCTCTGTCGCCATGAGAGAAATCCTCAAATCGCTACGCGTCAATCTTGCGAGCCTTCTATTGAAACGATTCAATATTGGCATCGTGCTGATGACGCTCGCTCTGCCTGTTTTTGCGCAGCAGGTTACGGTCGACATCACGCCCGGACACTCGACCAATTCTTTCAGCCCACTGCGGGCGCTCGGGGCGGGCATCGATCGCGATCCGCTGAACTCGGCTCACATTCTTTACGATCCGGCCCACGTCGAGAAGATGCACACCGCGGGCTGGGGGCCGATCAGCTACCGGCTCAATACCGAGTTGAGCATTCAGGCGTGGCATTGGAATCCGACCGGCGAATGGAGTGATTCTTCCGGGCGCGGGCGTGGTTACTTCGTGGGCGATGCGAATAGCTCTGGTGACATCAAACGGTCGTTTGGATATAACCTGCCACATCGCGGGACCACGAGCAACTACGGAACCAGCGGCGGCTACTCTATGCTGGATGATGGCGACCTCTCGACTTATTGGAAGAGCGATCCTTATCTCGACGAAACTTACACGGGCGAGAGCAATGCGCTGCATCCGGGGTGGATTGTCGTGGATCTGGGAAGCAAGATGGGTGTGAATGCGATGCAGATCGCATGGGGCGATCCCTACGCGACCAGTTATCGAGTGCAGTACTGGACGGGCGACGACGCGATTGGGAATCCGGGCGCAGGCAACTGGAAGAATTTCCCCGATGGAACGGTGACCAATGGAAAGGGTGGCCTATCCAAACTGAAGCTCTCGCAGAGGCTTCTTAAGGTGCAATTTGTGCGCGTGCTGATGACGGCGTCGTCCAACACCTGCGACTCTCATGGATCTTCCGATCGGCGCAACTGTTTGGGCTTTGCAGTACGCGAGGTCTATGTCGGATTCGACTCGGGCGGGAAGTTCACCGATCTTGTCCATCACAGCCCCAACAGCTATCAAACCTTGACTTACGGTTCGTCCGTGGATTCGTGGCACGATCCCAAAGGCATTGCCACCGACGATGGGGAGCAGCCTGGCTTTGATCTGGTATACAAGAGTGGATTGACACGTGGATTGCCGATGACCGTTCCCGTGGCTTTGCTATACGACAATCCTGAGAATGCGGCGAACGAGATCGCATACATTGAGAGCCGTGGGTATGCCGTCAATTATGTGGAAATGGGGGAAGAACCCGACGGGCAATTTGTGCTGCCTGAGGATGACGCGGCGTTGTACGTGCAGTGGGCGGACGCAATTCACAAGGTCGATCCGAACATTAAGCTGGCTGGGCCGGTGTTTGAGGGCGTGAACAGCGACATTCAGGTGTGGCCGGATTCGAAGGGCAACGTATCGTGGTTCAATCGCTTTTTGAATTACCTCAATAGTCACGGTCACCTCGGCGATCTGAACGTGATGACCTTCGAGCACTATCCGTTTGATCCTTGCCACTTGACTTGGAACGATCTGTATCAGGAGCCTGCACTGGTGCGGGGCATCGTGAAAGTTTGGCGGGATGACGGATTGCCCAAGAATGTCCCCATGCAGATCACGGAATCGAATTTGGCGTTCGATACGGCCGATCAGTATATGCAGCCATTCGGTGCGCTGTGGCTGGCAGACTACGCGGGCTCGTTCTTAACGGCAGGCGGGCAGGCGTTGTTCTACTATCAATGGGAGCCTCTGCCTATGTATCGAGGGTGCGGGGGGTGGGGCACGTTTGGCATGTTCAACGTGGACGCCAGGTACAACGTCATGCAGGACACGGCGCAGTTCTTCTCGGCTCAGATGCTGACTCGGGAGTGGGTTGATCCGGTGGACCAGCTTCATTTCGTGTATCCCGCGTCGACTGACATCAAGGACCGTCGCGGGCATGTGCTGGTGACCGCATACTCCGTGCGGCGGCCCGATAAACAATGGTCGCTGCTGCTGGTGAATAAAGACCCGGCTAGTCCGCACTCCGTGGTGGTTGAGTTTCATGATTCGTCGAAGCACGGCAATCACTACTTCCAGGGAACGGTGAAGCAAGTGAGCTTTGGCGCAGACAACTATGTATGGCACGCCAAGGGGAAGAACGGCTACGCCCGTCCGGACGGTCCGGCGGTTATTTCTGATCAGTCCGGCGGTAAGGGAGTGGAATACACTTTGCCGAAGGCGTCAATTACTGTATTGAGAGGGATGGTGCAATAACCGGATTGACGCCTGGCATCCTGCTGGTGCTTGCGGGCGGGACGCCGGCGCTACTGAGCTGCGCGGTTTGTCTTTTGTCTTGGAGCGGCGTATATTGGTTGTTGGAAACTGTTGTGTAGTACCAGATCTTGGCGGAGCACACCAGTGGGCGCAAGCCCACTTTTTAGTTTGGGGGGCTTTTGCCGCTGGGCAACAGGCCGATAACTTATTGGTTCCATGGGATTTGAGCTCGATCAGGTGCGCGAGATCGTGGAGCGAGTGGCCGCCACCAGTGGGTTGGAGGTGGTTGAAGTGGAATTGCGCGGAGCGGGTAAGGCGCGCATGCTCCGCATCGTGATTGATAAGATTCACGGGCCTGGCGCGAGTGACAGCGACAAGCTTGTGGGCGTGACTCACGAGGATTGCGTGAATTTGAGCCGGGAGGTCGGCACCATCCTCGACGTGGAGGACGTGATTCCTGGTAACTCGTATTTGCTGGAGGTTTCTTCTCCGGGGTTGGATCGGAAGCTGTTGCGTTCGGCCGACTATGAGCGCTTCACCGGCAGTAGAGTGAAGCTGAAAACGCGGAATCCAGTGAATGGGAACCAGTACTTCGAAGGACGGTTGCAGAGTTTTCACGAAGGCCGTTTGACTTTGGAAGTGAGCACTTCGCGGAAGAAGGCGCGTCCCGGAGACGCTCCGCCGCCGACGTTGGAAATCGAGCTGGCCAACGTGGAGAAGGCAAACCTGGTGCCAGAGATTTAAGGGATTGAGCAATTGGGGAATTTAGTAATTGAGTAATTTAAAGAGCGAAAGCTGCGGGGCTATCGGCTTTCAATTGCCGAATTATCAAATTACCCAATTACAAAATGGTTTTTTATGGCAAGTGAGCTTTACAACACGATCGACGCCCTCAGCAGGGAAAAGGGCATTGACCCGCAGATTGTAGTCAGCGCGGTGGAAGATGCCATTGTTGTCGCCACGCGGAAATACTACAAGACGCAGGAGAATCTGCGCGCCGAACTCGACAAGGATACGGGCAAGATCCGTGCATTTGCGATTAAGACAGTGGTCGAAGCTCCCGAGCAGGTGGAAGATCCGCTTCTGCAGGTCACGCTCGACGATGCGCGAAAAGTTGATCCCAACGTGGCCGTCGGCGGCGAACTGCAGATTCCCAAAGTGACGGAGGGGATTCTCGGACGGATCGCGGCGCAACTGGCTAAACAGGTAATTTTCCAGAAGGTGCGCGAAGCCGAGCGCGATACCGTCTACAACGAGTACATCGGGCGCGTGGGTGAGATTGTCAACGCCACGGTAAAGCGCATCGAGGGTCCGGATGTGATCTTCGATCTGGGGAAAGCGGAATCACGCATGCCGCGCAAGGAACAGTCGCGCCTGGAGTCCTTTGCCATCGGGGAGCGCGTGCGGGTGGTCATTGCGCGAGTGGAGAGAGCTTCGAAAGGCCCAGCCGTTGTGGTTTCACGCGCGGCACCGGAACTGGTGCAGCATCTATTCCAGACGGAAGTACCGGAAATCTACGACGGAACGGTAGTCATCCGGGCGATTGCGCGCGAAGCTGGCGAACGCACCAAGATTGCCGTCATGTCGAAAGACAAAGATGTGGACGCGGTGGGCGCCTGCGTTGGCATGAAGGGCATGCGGGTGCAGTCGATCATTCGCGAGCTGCGGGGCGAGAAGATCGACATTATCGAGTATCACGAGGATGCGGTGACTTTCGCCGAGAAGGCATTACAGCCTGCGAAAGTGAGTCGCGTGAGTGTGCTCGAAGGAACCGAGAAGCATCTCGAAGTGGTGGTGGACGACAGCCAGCTTTCTCTCGCCATTGGCAAGAAAGGGCAAAATGTTCGTCTGGCGGCAAAGCTGCTGGGTTGGAAGATTGACATCAAGAGCGAGGAAGAGAAACGCCAGGAAGTAGAACAGCAGATGTCGCAGCTGGTGGCTCCGGCCTCGACTCCGCTGGCGGACGTGCCTGGCTTGGGTGAGGGATTGATCGAGAAGCTGAGCGCCGCCGGCGTGACTACGGTGGAAGCTCTGGCCGACATGACGCCTGAGCAACTGGAGGCGATCGAGGGCATCGGTCCGAAAACGGTGGAGAAAATCAGTCTGGCGGTCAATAATTATTTCTCCAGCCTTGAAGGCGGGGAAGTGGCAGAGGGACAGGCGGCCGCGGAGACTCCTGAAGGTCAGGAGGCTTTACCGGAAGGCGTGGTCGCAGAAGAAGCAGCACCGGCAGATGGGGTTGGGGAAAAGCTACGTGGGAATGAGACGGCGGAAGCTGTGAACGAGATCGAAGCGGTGGAAACAGCACAAGCAACCGCAGAGCCAACGCAAGAGCCAACGGAGGAGCCTGCCTCTTCCGAAGGGAAAGAATAATGAGGACGTTATGCGCTCGCCGCGAAGCGTGGAAGCGTGCAACCCAAAACCAAAACCGTGAGGTTGATATGGAGACTTAGCGGGACAGTCCGGAGGAAAAAAAAGGCGGATGAGCAAGATTCGAATTAACGATCTGGCCAGGGAGCTGGAAGTCAAAAGCAAAGCGATTCTCGACGCACTTCCGGAAGTAGGCGTTACTGAAAAGAAGACGCACTCCAGTTCCGTGGAAGAGCACGAAGCAGAGAAGGTGCGCGCCTACTTGCGCGCCACCAGCGAGGCGCAATCTACAAAGCACTCGCGTCCCAGCCGCGTCGATAGCGATGAGATTAGGACCAAGATCGATCTCTCCAATATTTCCCGTCCAGGCGACGTTCTGAATGCCATCCGTAAGCAACAGGCTCCCGTGAGTGCAGCCACTCCCTCTGTCCATCCACGTGCCGCCGCTTCACCGATGGCACCGCCCGTCTCGACCGTGAAAGCTCCACCACCGCCCGCTTCCGCGGCGGCGGTTCCCGCGCCCAGAGTCGTCGTTCCGTCGTCTATCCCCAGGCCAACATTTTCCGCTCCCGCGCCGCCTGTTGCCCAGCCACCAGCGTCCGCGGTCACCCCCCCAACGATGCCAGTGGCTGCGCAGCCCGTCCATTCGACGGTTGCGACGCCTCCCGTGGCACAAGCTGAGGCTCCAGTTTCTGTGACGCCCCCGCCACCCGCGCCGCCACAGCCACCGGCTCTGTTGGCAACAAAACCAGCGGCGCCAATTGCGCCAGCGCGTCCGCACGCGCCGTCGCCGCGCATGATCGTTCCCCACACTGGACCTCGTCCGGTGTACAAGGCGCCACCTGGGCCCGCTGCGCCAACCGCTCAGGCGGGGGCAACTGCGCGCCCGGTTCCGGGACGTCCGGTACCGGGTCAGCCGATTTTCCAGCGTCCCCGTCCAGGTAGTGCTGCAGCTCCGGGAGCGCGTCCTGCGCTGCGTCCAGGCGAACGTCGGCCGATGCATCCAACTCGCCAGTCGCCCACGGGATCGCGACCGCTCGGGGTTGGACCAGGATCGCCCCCGCCAGGCTCGACTCGCCCCGGTGCCCGTCCGGGTGCGCCCGCGCGCCGGCCCGGTCAGCGCTATGTTCCACGAGGTATAAAAGAAGGCCCAATGAAGGGCTTCGTTCCGCCGCCGCGCCTATCGCTTTCGAACGAACCGCAGCCGATCACGCGCAGCATCACCATCACGGAAGGAATCAGCGTCAAAGACCTGGCCGAGAAGCTTGGAATCCGCGCCAAGGATTTGATCGCCCGCTTACTGGCTCGCGGCGTATTCGCCACCATTAACCAGACCCTCGACGCCGAGCTGGCCAGCGAGATGGCGCGGTTCTTCGGGGCGGATACGAATGTGATCACCTTCGAAGAGCAAGCCGCCAAGGAAGTTTCCGACGCCGCTGCGGGCGAGGAAGGTGCAGCTAGCGAAGGTGTACCGCGTCCGCCCGTGGTCACAATTATGGGTCATGTGGATCATGGTAAGACGACGCTGCTCGATGCGATTCGTTCCACGGATGTGGCTGGAGGCGAAGCGGGAGGCATTACCCAGCACATCGGCGCGTATAAGGTGACGGTGCAGGATACGCAGTCCCCGGCTTATGGCCGGCAGATTGTGTTTCTTGACACGCCGGGTCACGAAGCGTTCACGCGCATGCGTTCCCGCGGAGCCAAGGCCACGGATATTGTCGTGCTGGTTGTAGCTGCGGATGATGGCGTCATGCCGCAGACTCTGGAGGCGATCGACCACGCGCACGCCGCGGAAGTGCCGATCATTGTCGCGGTGAACAAGATCGACAAACCGGGCGCGCTGCCCGATCGAGTGAAGAAGCAACTGGGCGATCGCGGCTTGATGCCGGAAGAGTGGGGCGGTACCACGGTATTCGTGGACGTCTCTGCTAAGCAGAAAACAAATTTGAACCTGCTGATGGAAATGATCTGCCTGGTGGCCGATCTGCAGGAACTGAAGGCTACACCGGAACGGCCGGCTCAAGGAGTCGTGCTCGAAGCCAAACTGGATCGTGGCCGTGGACCGGTAGCGACGGTGCTGGTGCAAAACGGCACGCTGCGCGACAGCGACAATTTCGTGGTCGGCAATGTGTACGGAAAGGTTCGAGCCATGTTCGACGATCGCGGGAACGCGCTGGAAGAAGCGCCGCCCTCAACGCCGGTTGAAATCCTCGGCATGGAAGGATTGCCTCAGGCGGGCGATCAGTTCGTGGTGGTTGCCGATCGCGACAAAGCGCGCGGCATTTCCGAGTATCGCGAACAGAAGACCCGGGAAGCCACACTGGCCAAGAGCTCGCGAGTATCGCTCGAAGGTTTGGCGGAACAGCTCAAGACGGCCGGCACCAAGGAACTCAATATTATTCTGAAGGCCGATGTGGGTGGCTCGGTCGAAGTGCTGACCGATCTGCTCTCCAAGCTTTCCAACGACAAGGTTCGCTTGAAGGTATTGCATTCTGGAGTGGGCGCCATCACCGAAACCGACGTACTGCTGGCTTCGGCTTCGAACGCGATTATCATCGGATTTAGTGTGCGTCCAGAACGCAAGGCGCAGGAACTGGCGGACCAGGAAAAAGTCGACATCCGGCTGCACTCGATCATTTATGAGTTGCAGGATGAGATCAAGCGCGCCATGACTGGGCTGCTGGAGCCGACCATCAAAGAAACCTACCAGGGCCGCGCCCAAGTGAAAGAAACCTTCCGCATTCCCAAGGTCGGTACCGTGGCTGGTTGCACCGTTATCGATGGCCTGGTCAAGCGCGATGCCGAGGTTCGCCTGCTGCGCGATAACGTCGTTATCTTCAAGGGCAAAGTCGGATCGCTTCGCCGTTTCAAAGACGACGCCAGCCAGGTTACCAATGGCATGGAGTGCGGCATCTCCATCGCCAACTACAGTGACATCAAAGTCGGCGACGTGATCGAGGCCTTCGTGACCGAGAAGATTGCGGCCGAAGCGCTGGCATAGAAGCCAGTCGTTGGTCGTTTGTCGTTGGTCGTTAGTCCTTGAAGGTTTTTGCTTTTTCAACGACTAATGACCAACGACTAACGACACATGATTGCCTTTCTCACCCTCGAATTGCGCATCGAGGCAGCGCAGTCGCTCAAAGACAAGCGGCAGGTCGTACGCAGCTTGAAGGATCGGCTGCGGTCCCACTTCAATGTCGCGGTGGCCGAGTTGGACGCGAGCGGATTGTGGAACCGCGCGACTTTGGGAGTGGTAAGCATTTCCGACTCGCGTGATTACCTTGACGGCTTGATGAAGAACGTGGAACGCCAGGCGACGCGCATCGCGAACAACGGCGGAGCTGATGTCGCGGACTCTTTTCTGGAATACCTGTAACCCCCGCCGGTCGTAATTCATTCCATTCACGGCGCTTTCAGCTGGACACCAAAGTACCCAAAAGGTTTGCTGATAGTGAAGCCGCGAGCCCGATTTTCTGATATTCTCATTCGTTTTACTCTGAGGGAAAAGCAGTGGAAAAGCGCGGGGCTAAATATCATCGGGAAAGACTGGGACAGGCTCTGCGCGAGGAGATTGAGACCATCGTGGAGGGTGAACTCGGCGACCCTCGCATCGGCCTGGCCAGTGTGAGCAGCGTGATGCTGGGAAGCGATTCGCGCTCTGCCCGAATTTTCGTGGTTGTCGAGGGCGACGACGAGGAAGCCGAACGCACGTTGGAGGGATTGACGGCGGCGGTTGGTTTCATCCGCCGTGAAGTAGCTGGACGTTTGCACTTGCGCCGTCCACCTGAGCTGTATTTTCAGTTGGACCGCACGCAGACGTACGCCACGAGGATCGATGAGCTCTTGAAACGCAACCAGAAGAGGAGCCGATAGTTCGACGATGGAAGACGGGCGTCCCCGCCCGTCAAGCCGGGCGAGGACGCCCGGCCTCCACAATCGAGTCGATTCGGAGTGCAGGCAGATATGTTGAAAGAGGTTCTCAACCACATTGAGCGGCGCAACCGTTTCCTGCTGACTTCGCACGCGCGCCCAGACGGGGACGCAGTCGGTTCCGCGCTCGCATGCCGCCAAATTTTGCGCTCCATGGGCAAGCAGGCCGACGTGGTTCTGCACGATGGCGTGCCTCGCATCTATCAGCCATTGCCTTTTGCCGAGACTGTTGTCCGTGCCGAGCGCGTGAATGGAAGCTATGAAGCCGTAATCATTCTCGAATGCGACAGCGTTCAACGTACCCGGCTGCAGGGATTGGAAAGCCGTTTTCTGATCAGTATTGATCATCACGTGAGCGGCCGGCCCTTTGCCAATGTGAACTGGATTGATCCCAAGGCAGTTGCGACGGCGGAGATGGTGTATCGCCTGGCGCGCGAAGCTGGCGTGAAGATTTCTCCTGAGATCGCAACCTGCCTGTACACCGCGGTGCTCACGGATACCGGTTCGTTCATGTTTGAGGGCACCAACGAACATACTTTTGCTTTGGCGCGGGAACTGGTGCTCGCCGGCGCTGATCCTTCGCGTTGCGCCCGCAATGTTTATTTCGGACATTCCACCGCCAAGATGCGCTTGCTAGGAGCAGCGCTTTCGAACCTGCACCGGGAAGGGCCGCTGGCCTGGATTTGGGTGACCAGCGAGCAGATGGAGCGCCTTGCAGCCAAGGAAGAGGATTGCGAAGGCCTGGTGAACTATGCGCTGTCCATCCAGGATGTGGAGGTAGCCGTATTTTTCCGCGAGCTTCCCGACCACCGATACCGTGTAAGCCTGCGCAGCAAAGGCCAGCTCGATGTGGCTACGGTAGCCGAGCAGTTCGGCGGCGGCGGTCACGCATGCGCCAGCGGATGCTCGGTCGACGGCCCCTTGTCGATGGCGGTGGCGCGCATCATGGCGCAACTTCGGACTAATCCCTCCGTACAATAGCTCTTTGAGGAAATGAGTGAAGCTCTCCCGCGAGTCCACCAATTGGCTGCTGCTTGCCGGGTTCTGCGGGTTTCTGTTTTTCTTCGGCCTCGCGTACTTTGGATTGATCGGCGCCGATGAGCCTCGCTATGCACAAGTCGCTCGCGAGATGCTGCTTCGCCACGACTGGATTACGCCCACGCTGGGCGGCAAACCGTGGCTGGAGAAACCGCCTCTCTATTACTGGCAGGCGATGTTGGCTTACAGCATCTTCGGGGTGAGCGATTGGGCCGCGCGTTTACCGTCGGCAGTAGACGCGACACTCATGGTGGTCGCCATTTATCTTTTTCTGAAACGGTTTCGCCCCGGCTTCCAACTCGATGGCGCGTTGATGACCGCCTCGGCGGCGGGAGTGGTCGGTTTCGCCCGGGCAGCTTCAACCGATATGCCGCTGGCGGCCACCTTCACCATCGCGCTGCTCGCGTGGTATGCGTGGTACGAGAGCGAATCGCATCGCTATCTGGCGATTTTCTATTGTTTCCTGGCTTTGGGCATGCTGGCCAAAGGACCCGTGGCGCCCTTGTTGGCAGCGATGATCATCGTGATCTTTGCCGCGGCCAAACGTGACCTCTGGCTCCTTTTGCGCACACTTTGGATCCCTGGGATTCTGCTCTTCTGCGCCTTAGCCCTACCCTGGTACATCACGGTGCAAATGAGAAACCCGGAGTTCTTCCGCATCTTTATCTTTGAACACAATCTGGCACGCTTCGGCACCAACCTCTATCACCACCCTGAACCGTTTTGGTATTACGTGCCGGTCACTCTCATTGGTTTGATCCCTTGGACCGTGTTCATGGCTGCGTCGTTGGCAGAAAGCATTCGCGTCTGGTGGGCAGAACGGCAACAGATGCTTCGATCGGAAGACGCTCTGAATGTATTCTTAGTGATCTGGCTGATCGTCCCAATCGTATTCTTTTCCCTCTCTCAATCGAAGCTTCCAGGCTATATTGTGCCCGCCTTGCCCGCGGGCACGCTGCTGCTGGCGGAGTATGTGCGGCGTCGTGTGACCGACGACGAGCGTCCCAGCTTCTTTCTGATTGTCCTGCACTCAATCGTTGCCGCGCTTCCTATTGTTCCGGCGCTGATGATCCAGTACATCGTTCTGCAGCACCGGATTCCGTGGGGCAAAGCAGCCACAATCTCGTTTACATTTGCCGCGGTGCTAGCGATCGGCATTGCTATCACGCTTCGCACCAAGCTCGGCTTCGGTGGATTGCGTTTTATCACCCTGGTTCCGGTAGTTCTGGCCGTTGCTGCGATACTGCGCCTGGGAGCTCCTGCGCTCGATAGCACGCTCTCGGTTCGTCCGCTGGCAAGTGAGATCAGCCATCTGGAAAACAAGCCCCTCCCGCTTGCAGTATCCGGCGTTTCTCGACAAACCGAATACGGCCTGGAGTTCTATCGAAACCAAATCATTGATCGATACGAATCAGGACAGGTTCCCGCCGGAGAACATCTTGTAGTGGCCCCGGAGGGATCGCAGACCGAGATTGCGAAACGAGTCGCGGGCCGACGCGTCTCTTACCTAGGGAGCTTTGCGCCGCAGGGTTTGGATTATTACTGGGTGTCGGCCGTGGGGATGTAAGAGATGAGCCACTAGCAGCGAGGGATCAGCACTCAGCATTCAGTCAAATCCTATTGTCGAGTAGGATGGAACTTGCTTCCCGTTCAACTGCTGACGTCGAGCCGAGATTACGCCGTGAATCCTCTGAGATACTCCCGTTTGCCTCCCGGCGTGCGAAGCTAATACACTCGGCGTTTGCGGCCGCAATCTAGGCGCACTGTAAAGGCAACCCTCCAGGAGCTCGGGTGGAGATTCTCGATCTCAGGCATTTTTCTTCCGTCGACCTGCGTCCCTTGTTGGAGGACGAGATTAGCGTCTGGTCCCGCCTGCTTTCCTGGGATTACGGCGGCTCCGCCGACATGATCCTCCGTTACGTCGATGCCAAGATCCTGCCAGGGTACGCAGCTATCGATCGCGGGCGAATCTTCGGCTACGCGTTTTTTGTTTACGAAGGCAGCAAGGGCGTGATTGGCGATCTTTTTGTCGCCGACGGTGGCCGCTTACCGGATGCTCACGAGGTGGAGTCCCGGCTGCTCACGCATGTGATCGAAACCCTGCAGCAGTCTCCCGGCATCCATCGCGTCGAAGCGCAATTGCTCATGCACGAAACTGGAGTTGTCTCGCAGCCCTTTGTGGAGCAAGGTTTCAGCCGCCATGCGCGGCTCTTCATGCTCTTGCCCTTGGAAAGCGCAACCAAGCCAGCGCCGCTGTTGCATGCTGACATTGAAATCCGGCCATGGTCGGAACCGGATTACCAACCCGCCGCCGCCGTGATCACCACGGCTTATCGTGGGCACGTAGATTCCGAGATCAACGATCAGTACCGCACCTTGAGCGGCTCCTTGCGTTTTCTGAACAACATTGTGCGTTTTCCCGGATGCGGGACGTTTGATCCTGAATCTTCCTTCGCCGCCGTGCACAAACGAACCCGCACTCTGATTGGGCTGATTTTGTGTTCCCGCGTGCGCCAGGACGTTGGCCATGTGACCCAAGTATGCGTGCTGCCGGAGTATCGCTCGCACGGGATCGGCGAATCGTTGCTGGCAGCGACGACAACCAACCTGCGTCGGCGAAAATTTTCACTACTGTCTTTGACAGTCACGGAAGCCAACGCCCGCGCCGTGGAACTCTATCTGCGGCTAGGATTCGACACTAAGAGAGTATTTGATGCGTTCGTATGGGAAGGATAGTTGTGAGCCGTCGCCGCTAGCTTCGAAAGGAGAGCAGAAGTTCGCGATAGATCTCCGCAGTCTCCGCATCAAAACAAACAAACAGCAGTTTTTCCATATCTCTCATGTAGGCTGATGCTTCGTTCACGGCAATTCTCGCCGCACGCTGCTTCGGGAAACTGTAAATGCCAGTGCTTATTGCTGGAAAGGCGATGCTCCGGACGTTGAGCGATGCGGCTAACTCGAGCGACGTGCGATAGCAGGAGGCGAGCAAGTAGTCTTCATCACCATTTCCGCCCTGCCACACCGGGCCGACGGTGTGGATCACATATTTTGCTGGCAGATTGTATCCCTGGGTCGCTTTTGCGTTGCCCGTCTTGCAGCCGCCTAATAAACGGCACTCGGCAAGCAGTCCCGGCCCAGCTGCTCGATGGATGGCGCCGTCCACCCCGCCTCCGCCCATCAGCGAACTGTTGGCCGCGTTAACGATCGCGTCCACGATTTGCTTGGTTATGTCACCCTGGGTTACTTGGATTCTTTGGTCCATCGATGCAGAACGGTCGGACATCAGTTCCGTCAGCCGAGAGCAAGCTTAGCGCCTCAACATCCACATCACCCAACCCGCCATGAAGACGCCGCCAACGAACATTGCGAAACAATACAGGCCATAGCGAATTTGCTCGCGGGAGGTGCTGCGTTGGGTGATTCCGAAAACCACCGAAGCAAATACGCCGAACAACACAGCGGCGCTGAAATGGGAGAGTTGCAGGTTCATGGCTTCTTCCCAATCGCGATGTGGTATGCATCGGCCGCGCTGATGAAGTTCAGCAAGCCCGCCACAATGATGTACTTGGTTCCGTAATCGGCTGTAGCATGGGCAACCGCGCCCTGTCCCAGATCCATGGCACGGGTGACAATGTAGAGTCCGCCTGCGCCCACGTCGCCTACAAATCCGAGGATATCCAGGATGTCGCCGCCATTGGGCCGATACACGCGTCCCTGCATCGCCAACCCAAGCAGGAACATGATCACAATCGACGCCATGAGCAACAGGCCCCGAATCCACCGTTTTTGGATCAGGTGTCCCGCGCCCGGAATCAGCCAGCCAATCGCCGGTGCGACCACGGACATGGCAGTCATGGGCCGTGCAGGTGTTTCTTTAATGGTCGAAGGATTTGCCATTCAGATAATTACAATCTCGCGTTGGATTTTACCCGTAACTTCGGCCGCCTTGGGCCGCACCAGTACGTTCACCTCGCTGCGCACGCCGAACTCCGGCAAGTAAATGCCAGGTTCGATCGAAAAACAGGAATTGGGCAGGAGCCGGCGCTCATCGTGAACTTCCAAATCGTCCATGTTAGCGCCGTTGGCATGGACCTCGGTTCCGATGGAGTGCCCCGTCCGATGAATGAAGTAGTCGCCGAAGCCTGCTTTCTTAATGTGATCGCGTGTTGCCCGGTCCACTTCCCATCCGCACATCGTGCGTCTGCTGGCGATGCCTTCCTGCACAACCTTTACGCCGGCGTCGCGCGCATCACGAACAATGGTGAAGATTTCGCGCATTCGATCCGAAGGCGCTTTACCCACGAAGCCCGTCCAGGTGACGTCGTAGTAAACGGCCCCAGGCGTATTTTTCTTCGCCCAAACATCCAGCAGAACGAAGTCGCCTTCTCTAATAGGCGCTGAATTTTCTGCGCGAGGTTCGTAATGCGGATCGCCGCTATGGGCGTTGACCCCGACGATGGGCGGATCGTCGGTCACCAGATTGTCGCGCCGGAAGGCTTCCATAAACCACTGCTGCATCTGATGCTCGTTGGTCCCGCCGTTTCGTGCCCGCCGACCGATTTCCTGGAAAGCGGCAGCAGTGATCGCATCGATTGCATCCCGCGCTGCGAAGTGAGTTTTGATCTGCTCGTCGGTCCAAGTGGCTTCGAACAACGCCACCAAATCGCCCGAACTGACGACGTTTTTCCCCAAGCCGCGAATTAGCTCCAGCGTGCCGCCATCTACCAGGGAAATGGTGAAGACAATGTTATTGGGCGAGTACTGCATCGCGACATCGCGATGCGACGACAACAGCACCTTCACCTGATCGAACAGCTCCTGCCATCCTGCATACTGTAGCTTCTTGCCGGGCAGGGAGTCGAGGTGGCGCGACTCAATCTTGTGCACGAGCTTCGTGGGCTCGCCTTCCGCCGGGATGAGGTAGAACCATCGCCTCGTAACCATCAGATTCGGGGACAACCCCAGCACCCGGTAGGCAATGGGATCGCGGTGATGGTGATCGTAGAAAAGCCATGCGTCAATGTTTCGCTCGCGCAGGGCAGACTGAATGGCGGAAAGATTCATGGGCAAACAACCATTCTAACAATCTCAGCGGCTTTGAGCGAATCGGGCACGCTCATACCGATGCTAACAATGTGGTCTTCAGCACTTGATAGCCGGGTGGTAAGATGGCCTCGATTTCTGGAGGCCGTATGGACTGGAAGGATTGGTTTGAGAAGAACGCATTTTTTGTTGTCCTAAGCGCCTGTGTGGCGACCGGGAGCGTCGTCGCAGGTGTTATGCAATATTACTCCACCCAGAAAATCGAAATCATCAAGCAGCAGCAGATTTCCGAAGTGTCGGAACTCAAGACGCAGCTCGCATCGATTTCCCGGAGCATAGGCCATCAGGAGTACCTCGACGTAACGAAAATTGTCGTCTCGCGAGACCGCGTTTCACCCTCCCCAAACTCCCGGTACTTCGACGACGCGGAATTCTACGCTCCTGCGGCGACAGGAGATTGGGTCTACTCGCAAACGAGTGAGGCGGCCTTGGTACAAACCCTCAGTGGAGTAGACGTTTCCGAGTCGTCGCTCATGAAGAACGCGGGGCATCTCGCTCCAATACACCTCTGGAGAGCGAAGGAGACCTTGAACGTGCAAGGAGGTTCCGTGTTTAAAAATCTATTCTCCTACGTGTACGTTGAAAGAGTGCCCGTAGAGAATTTTAAGGGGGCTGTCAGCTCGTTAGTCGCGAACAACGAGCCTCCTCGGGCAACCCCAGACTTAAAACAGAGCAGTCACCCACCCTTGGATTCACTTTTTCGCGGCGATATCGCAGGAAAGCTTCTAACCTTTGTCCTCGCCAGCCAGATTGCTATCGAGGGAGATATGCCTTGTGAGCTTCTAAACGTTCAAAAGGTCCACAATGTAGTGTATCTCGCTATGCGGTACACCTTAAAGGATGTGCAGGTTCAGAGAATCGCGTACCCTCGCTACTACCTCTACTCAGAGGTCGTGATCATCTCGGACGGACCTAACGCCACAATGATAAAGACCTTAGTTCCCTCGGCGGATCCCTCCGGGAACACCGACTCTTTTCGATACCTTACCAGCTGGTTCAATGATCTTCGGGTCCTTGTCGGATAAAGGGCGGGTCCGCGCTAGGTTCGTCGCGGTCCTCTGGATCTAATCCTCGCTCGCACAATTAATGGCAACGTCTCGCACGCCGTCCTCAACACCAGCCTCGGCGCCCGCTTGCGGATGCTCATTAGATAAGGCACGGTGCGCTTGGCATCGGCTTTGGCAGTTTCGCGCAGCAGCCAGCCCAGCCCCTTTTGCACCATGTCATCTTCATCGGAAAGAAGCAGATCGGACAAGCGCTTAATCTCAGGAAAGCACATCTTCTTCCGTGTTCCCTGGATCAACCCGACGCAAGCCGCTCGCCGATGCCAGCGATCCGGCGACTTCGCCCAGCGGAAAACTCTGCCCGCTCGATGTGGCTGGGCTGCGATCATCGGCGCGATCAGATAGTGCACCAGCGCATCGTGATCAGCCCAACTTGAGATACGAGGCAGCCAAGACTCAAAGAGTCGAAACTCCGCGTCACCGAATTGCTCGGTTAGTTTTTCCAGCAGGAATACCGCAAAGACTTTTTCTTCCAGAATCCGTCCAGCAAAGAGTTTGTCTGCGACTTGCAGAAGGAAGTGGAGATCGAACTCTTCTAGAATTTTTCGCCGGCAGCGGACAGCTTCACTGCGCAGTTTACCGGTGTACCATCCGTGCGATTTGACCTCCTCCCTGAAGAACCATTGCACACCCTCAGCATGCTCGGCGGAGCCTCCGTCCCGGAGTATGCTCCGGATCTCAGTGGCGATGGTTGCAGGGGAGGAGCTGCGCGTGCTCATAACGTAAGTTATTCCGTGGGAACTGCGCTTTGCGCGCCAACAGTCTTGTCATAAACCCAGAGCAGGACCGAAGTTGCCAAGCCCACCGCAGTCACACACAGCCAGATTCGCTTCGGCTGATGCGTGACTTCTCCAAAGTGATGGACCAGCGTCCCGCCGAACCACCCGCCAACCAGCGAACCGAGTCCGATGGGCAGAAACGCGAAGCCCATGTAAGTGCCCTGCTGGCCTGGAGGCGCAAGCCTGGAAATATATTCGTAATAGGGTGGCTGCTGCGTGATCTCGCCCAGCGCAAGAACGAACAGCGCGAGCACTGCGCCCCACACCGTCGGACGCAAGGCCAGGATCAACCACGAGACCGACGTGATTATCGTCCCCAGAATCACCGCCTGCAACGGGGGTATCTTGCGGGTCAGCAGGCTCACGGCGAGAGTCAGACAAATCACCGTGAGTCCGTCGGTGATCAGAATCTTCTCGACATCCGCTTGCGGATTGATGAATCTGTGAATGTATCCAGGCAGGCTGATGTACTGCTGCCAGAACACCACCCAGTAGCCGGTGAAAATCACCAGGAACCACATGAATCGGCTGATGCCCGCGAGTACCAGCAACAAAAGCACGGTCCAAATCCACCACGGCACACCGAAACCGGGATAAATCCACAGGCCAATGCGCAGCAGCAAGGCGACCAACAGCACCGGCAACACCAACCGGTAATTGCCCACCACGGTGCAGAAATTGCGCGCAACCGTCGCAATCGACGGCGGAGGCGCATCTCCCGCCTTGCGGGGCTCGCGAAAGAGCAGCAGAACCAGAAAAAACATCGCGAACACGCTGAGTGCCGCGACCCGATATACGTTCTCCACACCTAAATGGCGATGGGCCCAGGATGCGCAATAAGGGCCCGCAGCTCCGCCGATGTTGACCATGGTGTAGTAAATCGAGTAGCCGATCGAGCGGACGTTTTCTTTTGAGGCGCGAGCCGTGGTGCCGACCACGCAAGGTTTTACCAGCGAAATGCCAAGCGCGGGAAGAATGAGAATGAAGCCCACAAACAGACTGATCGGCACCGTATTGCGCACAGGAGCCAGCCATGGAGCCGCGATGGAACCGATGAGGAAATACGCAACCGCCAAGATGAGGTAAGCCGCCGAAAGAGCGCGGCGGAAGCCCAGACGATCAGCGGCGGCGCCCCCGAAAATGGCAAGAAACCATACCATACCGCCGAAGATGCCAGTCAGAGTTCCAGTTTGCTCGGTGGAGAAATTCAGCCGCTCCTGCAGGTACAAGGCAAGAGACGCAAAAGCCCCATAGTAGGAAAGGCGCTCAAAGATCTCGCTGATATTGGCGATCCAGAAGGGACGCTCGAAGCCAGTACGAATCTCGTGCAAGCGTTCCGAAAAGGTCAAAGGCGGCTCCTAGTGCCTCATTTGTAGCGCCGGCATCTTGCCGGCTGTCGCGAGGGCATCCTGCCCTCGCCGGCGAGTGGCGATGCTACGTCCCCAGCCGCCGCCGTACTTCGTCGGCTGACAATCCCGCAACGCGAATTACTTTTCTGCGGCTGGTCTCGCCGGACGCTATGGTAACGGAAGAGCGCGGAACCTCCAAAAGATTTGCGAAGAAGTCGATGCAGGCTGCGTTGGCCCGGCCCTCGACCGGGGGCGCAGTCAAAGCCAACTTGAGCGCGTCTCCGAGTTCGCCGCCAATAGCGTTCTTCTTCGCGCGTGGGTGGACTTTAACCGCGAAAGTTGCGCCCGCGGGACTATCGTGGATCGGAATCATCGAGTAGCTATGCCTTTGCTCTCTCCCCGAAGATTGCAGTCCCCACGCGCACGCATGTCGATCCTTCTTCGATGGCAATTTCGAAATCGTGCGACATTCCCATCGAAAGAGCGTGCATGTCAACCGCGGGCAATCGGCGTGCCCCAATCCGGTCACGCAATTCGCGTAATTTTCGAAAATACGGTCGCGCCTGTTGCGGATCCTCGGTAAACGGAGGGACCGTCATCAGACCGCGAAACGCGAGATGCTCGAACTTTGTTGCCGCTAAGAGAAGTTCCTTCAACTCTTGGGAGTCCGGGGCCACGCCGCTCTTGGCTGCCTCACCACCGACATTGATCTCGATCAAAACTGTAATCTTCTTCCTGAATTGCTGTGCTGCGGCATTGAGCTTCTGCGCCAAGCGCAACGAATCAACCGAGTCCACTGCGGCGAACAGTTCAACAGCTTTCGCAGCCTTATTGGTTTGCAGATGGCCAATCAGGTGCCATTCGGCATTGTGCAGATCTCGGAGAGTATCGATCTTCCCCGCGAATTCCTGCACGCGATTCTCGCCAAACAACCGAAGCCCAGCGTCATAGGCCTCCCGGATGCGCTCCGCGGGAAACGTCTTGCTAACCGCCATCAACGCGACGTCTTCGGATGGGCGTCCGGCGCGACGCGCGGCAGCATCGATCCGCTCACGCAACCGGAGAAGATTCTCTGCAATCGACATGAAAGAGCTTGAACCAGAGAGGACATCCCTTGCGTAGTTGGAGGACGGGCGTCTCGCCCGTCCAGTCGGGCGTGGACGCCCGGCCTCCATTACTACGAAGGGTGTCCTTTGTGGTTAAGAGATGCTTCCTAATCACATGATGGCCGTCGGCGGCGCCGGTTCATCCGGGCTTCCAGCGTTCGACAGCGGCACTTTCATCATGACAAAAATCAGCACCGCCATACCGATCAAGCCGGAGAAGGAGAAGTCTCCAATGTCGATATGCCAAAGCTGATGATTGCTTCCCACCACGGCCGCGATCACCAGTCCGCACAGCGCTTCTCCAGCAATCAGTCCCGATGCCGTCAGCACGCCTGCGTTGTCAACACGCGCCTTCTGCGCATCATTGTAGCCGCGCCGGTCGCGAAGCTTGTCGGTAAACCAACGAATCACTCCGCCCACGAAGATGGCGGACGTGGTCTCCAGCGGCAGGTACATTCCGACGGAGAAGAGCATGGGACTTTTTACTTCCACCAGAATCATGGCGAAGCCCATGAGGATGCCGACCACGACCAGAGGCCAAGCCATGTTGCCGCCGACAATGCCCTGGGCCAGCATGGCCATGAGGCCGGCCTGCGGCGCCGGCAGGGCTGCGCTGCCGAAGTGATAGGCCTTGTCGAGAATCATCAGCGGAAAGAACAAAACCAGCGAAGCCACAATGGTGCCAAAGATGTCGCCAATCTGCATCTTTGCCGGGGTACCGCCCAGAATGTGGCCTGCCTTTAAATCCTGCAACATCTCGCCCGCGACGGCGGACGACACGCAGACCACGGCCGCAACTCCCAGCACCGCGGCCACACCGCCCACGCCCGAGACTCCCATCGCCACCATGAGCAGCGCCGCTACCACCAGTGTGCATAGCGTCAATCCGGAAACCGGATTGTTGGACGAACCGATCATCCCGACCAGGTTGCCGGAGACGGCAGCAAAGAAGAAGCCTAGAACGATCATGACGGCTGCGGCCACCACGGCGCCGGCGATGACCTTGCTCCCGCTCAAGTTGTGTGCGCCCGCGATGAAGTAGTAATACAGCCCGATCATCGCGATGAACACCAGCCCCACACCGAGAAAAACAACTTTGGCGTTGAGGTCGCGGTCCACGCGGCTGGTCGCCTTATGGGCTTCGGCGGATTTCTTCAGATCGGAAACCGCGCGTTTCATGCCGGCCAGCAGTTGCTTGCGCATGCGAAAGAGCGTGAACCCGGCGCCGACCAGCATTCCACCCACCGCGATCGGACGCACGATCGAATACCACACGCTGAACGCAATGCCTCCCCAATATGCCGCTGGGTTGGCCCCTTCCGCCATCGGCGGCAGAGTCGGCCCCAGGAAGTAGATGAGGAGAGGAACCAACAATCCCCAAGCCACCACGCCGCCGGCGAAGTTCAGCGACGCCAGCCGAGGTCCAATAATGTAACCCACGCCCAGATAGGCTGGACTGACTGCGGGCGAAGTGAATTGCGACATTCCACCGGTCGCCAGCATGGGCGAACTCGCGCCACGCCCCAGGCGCAACCCCGTCGCCATCTTCGGAATGTTGACCAGAACATTTTTCGTGTACCAGAAAAGGTTGAGCTGCGACAGAAAGTACATCAACCCGCCAAAGCCCATGTTGGCAAACAGAATTTTCGCCGCCTTAGACCCCTGCTGGCCCGCCTTATGGATTTCAGCCGCCGCCACCGACTCAGGAAAAGGCAATTCCGCGTCCTCTACCATTACACGCCGCAGCAGGGTGACGAACAGAATGCCCAGCAACCCGCCAATCACCATCAGCGCTACCGATTGCCAATACCTCTCCATGCCCAGGCTCGGCCACAGTCCTGCCAGAACAAACGCCGGAATGGTGAAGACCGCGCCCGCAGCCACCGATTCACCAATCGCACCCACCGTTCGTGCGATGTTTTCTTCCAGCAGCGACCCTTTCATCAGCCGCAGCAGCGACATACCAATGACGGCGGCGGGATAAGTGGCGGCGATCGTCATCCCGGCCTTCAGGCCAAGATAGGCGTTGGCTGCGCCCAGAATTCCCGTCATCACCAACCCCAGCATCACGGCGCGGAAAGTGAACTCCCGCATCTCCATGTTTTCGGGAACGTAAGGCTTGAACTTTTTGGGAGGTTCGGTTGGAACGATTGTTTGGGGATTCATTGCTAAGATCCTCGTAGGCAGTCGGACTGGTCGATATAAGTGAGACGGCGCAAGTTAGCACGTTGGCTGCCCGGATTACAAGTGCAGAGTGTCAACAGTGCAGAGTGTCAACGGTGGTGGTGAAGATTGGAACCCGAGAGTGCTCCGTCCCGCCCAGATTCCCTCGACTGCGGTGCGACGGGCTTTTTGCAAAGAGCAAGGGCGACAATTCGAGCCACCGTTGCCCACAGGCAAACAGGGCACAGCCGCTGGGCTGTGCCCGGTTAATCAGCAGCTCAAGAGAGATCCGTCTCGCTACGGCGTAATGCGGTAAACGATCCCTAAGTTGGAGGTCCCTCCCGTCTGCGTCATTCCATACAACCTTCCCTTTGCGTCCATATAGGGATTGCCGGTAGGTTGATTTCCGTCATTACCTCCCACGAAGCTGTGCAGAATCGTCTCCTTCCAGGTCTTCCCGTGCTTTGCGAGCTTGTAAGATGTCCCTATATTGCTGGGGCCTCCGTTCAACGTTGTGCCGTATAGATTCCCTTTGCTGTCCATGGCAAGGCCCCCATACGGGTTGTTGCCGTCCCCACTTCCACTGGCGCCGAACTCATACAGAATGCTTTCTGAGTAGCTCTTCTTGCTTTTTGAGTAAACCAGTTCCCAAACCGTGCCCGTAGTGTTTGTGCCGCCGAACGACGTAGCACCGTAAATGTTACCCAATTTATCGCTGATGAGATCGATCCAGTACAGGCCGGAGCCGTCGCCGTTCTGGCCAGTGAAACCGTAGAGCACGGTGTCCACCCAGCCCTGCTTGGTATGGCTCAATCGGTAGATCACGCCCTGTCCGCCGGGGCCACCGGTCGGCGCTGCTCCGTACAAGTTTCCGGCGGTGTCCATCATCAGTCCTTCGTAGGGATAGCCGCCGTCGGACGAGCCGTTGAGACTGTGAATGACCGCCTGTTTCCAGCCTTTGGAGGTCTTCTTCAAACTGAAAACTGTGCCCGCGCCCAAGGCGCCTCCATCCGGAGTAGTGCTGTACATCGTGCCATCTGCAGCGATCGTCATCCCAGCCGAAGGGGCGGTTCCGTCGGTGCCGCTGGCGCTGAAGGTGTAGATGACTTTTTCCGTCCATCCCCCACCCTTTTTGCGAGACAACTCATAGACCGTACCGGTGCCATTGGCCCCGCCGCCCTGGGTAGTGCCGTAAATGTTCCCTTTGGCATCGAAAGCCAAACGGCCATGTGGCCCGCTGCCGTCCCCGTTAGAACCTGTGAACTCATAGAGAATCGTCTCCTTGCCCGCAGGAGACAGCATAAACACAGTTCCGGCGGAATAGGTTCCACCGGCAGCTGTTGCTGCGTAGAGGTTGCCTTTTGCGTCGCTGATGAAATAATCGCTCCAGGGCCCACTACCATCATTGCCGCCGCCAAAGTTCCACAACACTTTTTCCGTGCTCGCCCACGCGGTCAAGGCCAGCGCAAATACCACTGCGAACATCCCGACGAATCTTTTCACAGAACCCCCTCCTCATTGCTTTCTCATATGTGAGCGGCCGTAACTGCACGCGCTCAAGGGTCCCTAGTGTAGCACCAGAGCGCCAACCCAATAGCCCCACAACCAAGGCTGGACAAGGAATTTGCCCCGCCACATTTTCGTCTGCCACAGGGGGAGATGTTGACTTTGGCGCAGACGGAGGTTTTCGTATGCGCTTCACGTAGGCGCGCGATGTGCGCAAAACGAACCGTACCTTTGTGCTCGTTGCGCCCGGCCTTCTGCACCGCTATACTGAAAAAGATTCGTCCAGTCAGAGCCCCCATAGCAGCGGCCGGGCGAGGGAGGATCGTCTTCAGCAGTAACGGGACCCCAATTCGGGCCACCGGGACCAGGGTTGTTGCGCAAGATAATCCATGGGTCTCTTGGGCCAGCGGTATCGCCGCGGGCCTCTTCGCCACGCTGTTCCCCTCTGATTGTCGTCTCTGTGGTGCTCCCCTGATAAACATTTCCCGGCTGCCAGTCTGTGAAGACTGTCTTGCAGCGATTCGGCCGATTACGGGTGGGCTCTGTTCCATCTGTGGTGAGCGGCTGGTAAGCCCCCTGGTGTTTGCCACTGAATCTTGCTCGACTGAAACCGCCGAGGCTCTTTGCGGACTATGCAGCCGTCTGGAGCCTCCATACGTCAAGGCCACGGCCTACGGGAGCTATGACAGCGGCTTGCGCGAGCTGATTCACCTGCTTAAATACAACCAGGTTCGACCCGCGGCCAATGTTCTGGGACGCATGCTCGCGGAAGCAATCGAAGATTTGCAGCCTCTTTTCTCTGGAAGTGAAGTTCTGGTTGTGCCTGTGCCCTTGCACGTCAGAAAGCTCCGTCAACGGGGATTTAACCAGTCCGACTTAATCGCTCGTGCTGCCTTGAAGTTGAAGGCCGCTACTGGCGGGTTCCAACTGAGCGCTGGTTTGTTGGAGCGCCGCCGCGAAACTAAGTCTCAGATCGGACTCTCCCGGCACCAGCGCCGGGAAAACATTCGGGGCGCGTTCGTTGTGGTGAAGCCAGACGAAGTAAATGGACGTGAGATCCTGGTCGTAGACGATGTATTCACAACGGGGACCACGGTTTCAGAATGCGCGCGCATTCTGCGGCGAGCCGGGGCGTCGAAAGTCTACGTAGCCACGGTCGCGCGCACGTTGAAGACCGAAGCCCAGCATGCCATGCGGGAGTCTGAGATTGAAGCCCGCTCAGCCATGGCCGCTGCCGGGTAGAGAAGGCCTTACGTAGGGACGGCCTCGTCCGTCCGGCCGAGCAAAGCTCGGCAGGTTGAGACGCATATGTCGGGGAAGTGGAACAATTCGATGAGTGGCTTAGGGCGGTCTCACCTGTCGTCTCCAGTAGCCGCAGGCGTGCGTTCAGAAGGCGATGGTCCCCACGTGCTCCACGCGCCGGTGCTGGTGCTCAATGCCTCCTACGAACCCATCAACGTGTGCGCCGCCCGCCGCGCCATCGTGCTGGTGCTCAAGGGCATCGCCATGACCGAGGAAGAGAACGGACACTTCCTGCACGCCGCCCGCCTCGCCATTCGTTTGCCCTCAGTGATCCGGCTGCTCGAGTACCGGCGTATCCCGCACCAGACGCGCGCACTTTCTCGCAAGAACATCCTGCTGCGTGATCGCAACACCTGTCAATTCTGCGGTGAAGTGCTTTCTTCCGGCGAACTGACGCTCGACCATGTAGTACCCCGTTCTCGCGGAGGCGCTTCCACATGGGAGAATCTGGTGGCCTGCTGTCATCCCTGCAATCGCCGCAAGGGCAACCAACTCCCCGGCGAAGCCGGCATGAAGCTCATGCGCGAGCCCCGCGCCTTCAATCTCCACACCAGCCGTCACATCATGCGCCTGATGGGCCGCTCTGACGACAAGTGGCGGAAGTATCTTTTTTATTGAACAATCAGCCGTCAGCAATCAGCATTCAGTCAAAGCAGCGCACGACTGTATCTCATTACAAACTGTCATCCCGAGCGAAGCGAGGGATCTGGGTGTTCGTCTATGGCGGCGAGGACGCAGGCAAGAACCTAGATCCCTCGCGTCGCTCGGGATGACAAGGTACGCGGTATCCGAAGAAGTTGTTCGTCACTGCTCAGAGCTGAATGCTGACGGCTGAGTGCTGATCGCTATTTTTGCGGCTGCGCCTTCGCGTCTTTTCCCTGTTCGCCCTTCTGCACTTCTTTCCCCTCGTAGGTGATCTTCACGTTCGCGCCGAATTTCTTGTAGTTGGTGTACTTCACAATCTCGCGAATCTTAATGTCGCCCGTGGAAAAATGCAGCGTGTCGTCCGCGCGGGTGTACACGGGAAACCAATAAGGACCATCCACCACCTGCGCCCGGTAGGTGGTGAACTTGGGAAACAGGTTTTCATTGTCTTTCTTCTTGCGAATGTCAGGGACAGTCTTGCCGTAGGTTTTCACGATCTGAAAGTCCTTGTCATCCACCCAGATGCGTCCCTGAAAATAGCGTTTCTTGCCTTCAATCTGTTTGGGTGCGATGTCGAACACATAGCAGTGCAGGTCATCCTCCTGCTGCTGCCCGACGTAGAGAATGCTGTACTCGTTGATCTCGTCACTGGTCAGGACGAAAGGCAGGCGGTTCTCGATGTCGTCGATGTCCTGCTCGGTCATCATAATGCGCTGCAGCGTCGATTGTGGCGCGAAAACCACGTTCTTGACTTTTCTTCCCTGGTCATCGAACGAGACATCGAAAACCTGCTGATATTCACCATCTGGCGTGTCTCCATCTATTGTTTGCACCTTCACCGTCTGGCGATATCCGTACTGGTCGAGCGCTATTTTGAATTCTTTCTCCTTGGCCGCAAAGCGCTGAATGATTTCCTCGGCAGTAACGCCTTTGGGCGGCGCGGCATCCAGCGGCCCCTCATCTCCGAACGCGTTCAGCGAGACCGGGCCGCACAGGGCCACGGCCATAACCACCACGAATGCAATCCGCATGAATTTCATAACCCTAGTGTAGCGAAATCGGGCCGGCAAAACCTACCAGTTTAGATTGCAGGCCAAGGCCGAAAAGTTGCCGGGGATGGAGCCAAGATTCGCCTTCTCGTCCCTCATCGTCCTACCGCGCCGTCATCCAGACGAACCAGATAACCGCTCAGAAGCCGGTAGCTGTTGTAATAGTCGTCAAAATGAATGGCGCCGTAGTTGTCTTTTGGACTGTGCAAGACGCGTAACGTTTCCTGAGTCAAAGAATGGATGGTGATCGTCGGGACCTTGCGACTAATAAACGATTCCTCGTCAGACTGCCCAACCCCGTCGACGTTTTAGCCCGTGAGAGGTAATTTCATGGCCCGTGCCATTCCATTGAGGGCCCGTACCAGTTTCTCATCCGAACGGCTTACCCACACTTCGGTCGGCCCCAACCCGAGTGTATCCATATTGACCATGGCATCGATTTTCTTTACCTCGTCCGACGTGAGGCTGTTCACATAGAATCGCGAACCCACCATGCCTTTTTCTTCCGCGGCAAAAGCCACGAAGATGAATGTGTGTTTACGTGGTTCCGCCTTCAGCGCCTGATAGAGGCTTGGTAACATGGACGCGCCACTCCAGTTATCGACGACTCCATCGCCTGCGTCAATGTGATCGAAGTGCGCACCCACCACGATCACCCGCTCCGCACTACCCGATAGAATGCAGATTACGTTGGGCTGTTTCGACTCTTTCACCGGTTGTTCGATGAGTTTCCCGGCAGAGCAGCCCGCCGATTGAAAAAGATTCTTCATGGTAGCCTCGCGCTCACTGTCACTGCCCTTGTAGCTTTTCAATCTCTGCTCGACGACCTGAGAGTTCACGGTTCCAAAGTGAAGTTGGGCGACCAGAGTCACGCATGCCGTAGCGACTACAATCACGAAACCAAAGCTGACTGACCGAAGCGCTCTCATCTCCAGTTTGGCCTCCAGCGCGATTCTATATCGGGCACCCTTGCGGCTATACGTTGTAAGATGAGTGGTCGAGTCATGCCCCCCAGTCCGCGCGCCGAAGTACCGTTTGTGTCCCCCACGGTCCAGCAAGAGATCGCGCGTCTGGCTGCGCTGCCAGCAACCCGCGCGGCTTTCGCCTGGCTTCGCGCCGAGGAAGCTCAATTCGCCTCCTGGCAACTGGAGATGGCGCGCATTCCCGCTCCTCCGTTTGCCGAGGCAGCCCGCGGCGAATGGCTTCAGGAACGCTTTCGCGCGCTCGAACTTGAAGACGTGCGCATCGACGAAGTGGGCAACGTGTTCGGCATTCGCCACGATCATGCCAGGCAACAAACCAAACCGTCCCCGGCCCAACCATACACTGCACTCAGCGCTCACATCGATACGGTTTTTCCCGCTGGAACTACGCTCAACCTGCGTCAGCAGGGCAACCGCCTTTACGGGCCCGGAGTTTCGGACAACGGAGCCGGAGCCGCCGCATTGCTGGCTGTCGCAGCCGCGCTCCGCCCCGCCAACTTTGCGCTCGCCACACCCATACTTTTCATCGGCAACGTAGGCGAAGAGGGCGAAGGCGACCTGCGCGGCATGCGCCACATTTTTTCCCAAGCCCACTGGAAGGATTCGATCCGCTACAGCCTGATTTTGGATGGCGCCGGTTCCGATACCATTGTGGCCGAAGCTCTGGGCAGCCGCCGCTTCGAAGTCATCGTTCGCGGTCCCGGCGGACACTCCTGGAGCGACTTTGGCATGCCCAACCCCATACTGGTCCTGGCGCGCGCCATCCACTCGTTCTCACAAACCTCGCTGCCATCCTCTCCGAAAACCACTTTCAATATCGGAGTGATTCGGGGAGGCACTTCGGTGAATTCCATTCCCGAGTCAGCCAGCATGCGGGTCGACATTCGATCCTCGTCGATCGTCGAGATGGAGCGCCTGGAAGCTGCCTTGCGGCATGCCCTCGAGCGCGCGATCGAAGAGGAATCGGATGCCAGCGACCGGCGCACGTCATCGCAGCGGCGCGCGGCCAGCCTCACTTACGAAATCGTACCCATCGGAAATCGTCCCACGGGCGAACTCGATCCCAACGCTCGCATCCTGAAGGTGATTCGCGCCGTGGACACATACCTGGGCAACGCCGCACAAATTCAGCGCGCCTCCACCGACGCCAACATCCCCCTCTCGCTGGGCCGGGAAGCCATCGCCATCGGCGGCGGCGGCGCGGGCGGCGGCGCCCACACCCTGCAAGAGTGGTTCGACTGCAGCGGACGCGAACTGGGACTCAAGCGAATTTTGCTGACCCTGCTGGCGCTGGCGGGAGTAGCCGAATGATTTCGGTAGAGACATAGCTAGCTATCTCTCTATAGCCGTACGAGCGCTGGCCGACTTCCTGACAAGCTGCTAGAAACCTGACTTCCGCATGGGACGAAATGGAATCATGACCACAGCCTGCAGCGCCACCGGGTCGCCATTCCTGGTGGCCGGACGGAACCGCCAACGCGACAGCGCCGCCCTGGCATTCTGATCCAGACGATCGTCCACTCCACGGAGAACTCGTATATCGCCCACCGATCCGTCGCTGTGAATGACCGCCGAGAGCATAACTATGCCCTGAACATTCTGCCGCATCAACTCCAGCGGATACCCGGGATCCACCTCCTGTGTGGCCACCGGCGCCACCAACTCGCCCTGCTTTTCCGCGTCCTTCAACTCGACAAAATGCATGACCCAGCTTCCGCCCGCCGAGTTTAAGTTAGGCACATTCAGAGTCATGGCATAAAACTTCCGGTAGCCGAAGACCTGGCGCTCGAGCTGATTCGCAGCATCGGCCGGCATCTCAGAAGGAACCGGTGGAACCGCGGTAACCCGCGGCGGCATCGCGCTCGCCAGCAGCGGTGAGTTGTCAGAGGATTTTCCCTTCAAGCCTCCAGGAGGATCGCCGGCAACCGCCGTCGGTCTCGGGCCTTTGCCGACAAAGAGTCCAGAGGGAATGCCGCTTGGGCTGTTGCCGGAACCCAATTTATCTCCACCACCCGCGGCCGCGTGATGATTGTCCGCCGGAATGTCCGGCGTTCCCGCTGCGCCAGCTTTGCCCTCCGGAGTCGCCGCGAATGTCCCCCGCCGGTTGCCGGCTGGAACATTAACAGGTCCGCTGGGAGCAGCGGGATGAAGGTTCAGCGCAATCAAGCGTCCATCGCTCGCGGTTCCCGATCCCTGAACCGAAGGCGGAGGCGGCACCACTGCGGCCCGCGAATCTCCCATCGGCGCCATACTTGCCAACGCGCGTTGCTCGCCCACTGGCAACTGTGGCGCCGGCGCCACCACCTGCGCGTGCCCGATATTGATATCGGTCAATCTCCGCGAAGCCGCGTCCGCCACCTCTTGCGGAGGCTCGACAATCGCCGCTTGGGGAGCGTGAACCTCCCGCCTCGATATCGCCGCATTGACTTCCGGCGCAGGCGCGACCACCGAATCCGACAAAGCCGGAGCCTGCTTCATCGCGCTCCTTACCTCCGGCGCAGGCGCAACCACGGATGCGGGCAAAGCCGGCAGCGTCAAATCAGACGGCGAACTGGTCATGGTTGCCGTCGGGATCATGGGCTTGGGACGCTCCCATGCCACGATGTTGGGCAACCGCACATCGCGCTCTAACTTTAGCTTCGGAGGCGCAACAATCGTCTGGGTGCGATTATCCGCCTCTGGCGGCACTGAGATGATCGCCTGCGCCGCATACTCGGGATCGCCCTTCTCCGGCAATCGAGATTGCGTCCCGCCGGTGTTAAGCGGCGCCAGGTATTCAGAAGCCTCGTAATAGACGACATCCGAGCTGTGAAACACGGCCGGCGGCACAATGTGCGCTGCTTGCGGCCAAAGCCCCGGCCAAATCTGCGCCGAACCCCACAACGCCGCGATCACCACGACGTGCCCCAGGGTCGACTGCAGAAACCGATTCCAAGGCAATCGGGTCGGGACAAAAACGTCAGGCCAAAAAGATGCAGGCCGCGACACCAATTGCAGCGGCGCTTTTCGCCGCAGCCACAACAAGTCCCCCAGATTCCGCAGAAAGACTCTGTGCCACGGCTCCAGCTTGACTAGCAATATCGGCCCGGCCGCCGGGTTCGGCTTGCGCTTGCGCGAGGTGTCGATCAGCAGCGGGCCCTGTTTCATGCTCCACTTCAAATGCTGGGAGTAATTCATTATAGCCGGGCGGGCGGCATCCAAGGCCCATCAAGCGTTCCCGAGCGACGAATTTCCGTGCTCTAATACCGATATGAAACTGGCAGGAGTACTTCCGCTGCTATTACTGATCTGCAATTCGCTCGCGGCCGGGCAGAATCCCCCACAAAACGCAACTCCAGCCAAGCCCGGCGAGGACTACTCGGGCATGTACAGCTTCCTGCAAGAGGGCGAATTCGTCCAGATCACTGTCGAAGATGAAGGCCATGTCACCGGCTTCGTTTCCCGCTACGGCGATTCCGAAAGCGATCGCGGCGCCTTCCTCGATCAATTCTTCAAACAGGGCAAGCTCGACGGAACCAAACTGAGTTTCACCACCGATACGGTGCACGGCGTCTGGTACGACTTCAAGGGCACGATAGAGCGCGGAGAAGGCAAAACTCCAGAAGACGAGGCATATTACGTTGTGAAAGGCACGCTAGCGGAATACCGCACCGATGCCAACAAGAAAGTCACCTCAAAGTCCCACGAAGTAACCTTCAAGTCCTTCCCCCGAGACGTGTAGGCGCAGGCGTCCACGCTGGTGCGGCCGAGCGAGCTCGGCAGGATTCGCGCCAGCGCACAACCAGTCGTACTGCAAACCGCTGACTCGGGAGGCCGCGCCAAGATAATCTTGGGCTACGCGACGTCCCGCCTTCTCCCAGATTTTTTTCGAGGCACGCCTTCAGGAAGCTCCAGATGCAGCGGACGGGTGGTGACGGCTCCATTCTCCACCAATACTGTAAGAGTCTGGGCGCAGCTTTCACAGAGCCAGAAGTGCTCAATCTTGCGGGTGGGTGAGCCGATGTTGTCAGAAGAGACGGTGCCCGCTTCGATGTTGAAGATCCTGCCTTGGTGCAGGTAACGAAAACGAGCCGAACACGCCGGATTCGCGCACTTGGAGAGCACGGGGAGCCTCCTGACAGTTGCGGGCTGCTCTCCTACAGCCGCCACAACTCAATTATAGAACTCGCAGGCCGGAACTCAAACACTAACGGGAGTACGCCGGCGGCCCCGTTGTTACTTATAAGATAACATACTGGATTATATGTTTACTCTATGATAAAGGGTATATATCCAAATTTGCGTCTTCTCGCTAGATCCATGAAAACAAAGGGGGTGTTTTGGAGATACCCACGTAAAATATCCCTTTTAAAGGACTTACGGAAGGCATATCCCGGAGTTTTGCTGCTGTGTAAATCTATGAAAACAGGCAGCGAGTTGGAGATACCCTCTAAGATATCCCTTCTAAAGGACTTAGCTGGGGATATTTTGGAGGGAGACGGGTCTTTCTCTGCGTGCGGGCGGCGCGGAATCTCGAAATTGTCAAAGAGCCGAAGGAGCCATTGCTGTTATCAAACAGCTAATGTAAACTTTCATTATGTTAGCCGTATGGGAGTGCGCGCGTCAAGGGGAAAATCGTGGCGTGGAGAGTGATTTGAGGGCTCCGCTCTCTTTTTTCTACCCGAGGCGTTCCCGCCAGTGACGAGGCGGGCTAATGAATGCCGTCGCTTCGCGACTGAACCCCAATTTGTCCCACCTTCTCGGATGACCCTTGATTTTGTAACAGCCTCAAACCGCGAGACCTGGGGCAGCCGGCAAACTCGCATCCAACCGAACATCGCATTTGGGGCCGGTGCTTTTCCAGACCAAGCGTCCAAGAAGTTAGCAGTACGCGACCGTCAGACTCGCTTTCGTCCTGATTCACGGTGAAAAGGTATAATGTGAAAGCACTGATCCTACTGAGTACGGACACTACGGAGGAAGTTCTATGCACCCGCTTGCCAGCGGCTTCTGGGCGCGCCTGAAGGGTAACCGCCCAGCCTACACGCTCACGATTTTGGCCACATTGACGGTCGGCATTCTCATCGGAACGGTTATTTCCAAGGGGGTCAAAGGGCAGGAGAAAAAGGGCTCGGATGCGACCCCTCTGACCATCCCCTCGCCCCAGCAGCTCTCCAACCAGTTCTCGCAAATCTCCAAGCAACTGGAACCGAGTGTGGTCAACATCAACACCGAATCGACCATCAAGAACCCGCATCGTCGGCGCGGCGGAGGCAACCCCGAGCAGCCTGATGATCAGAATCCCTTTGACGACTTCTTTGATAAGTTCTTCGGTGGCCAGCAGGGCAACGGGCCCATTCGCGAGCATTCCCTGGGTTCTGGAGTCATTGTCGATCCTAAGGGCTACATCGTCACCAACCGCCACGTGGTCGAGAAAGCCGACCGCGTCCGGGTGAAACTCATGGACGATCCGCCGGGAGTGTTGCACGACGCCAAGGTGATCGGTTCCGACCAGGAAACCGATCTGGCCGTGATTAAGATCGAGTCCGACAAGCCGCTCCCCGTCGCCAAACTGGGCAACTCCGACAGTATGGAAGTGGGAGATTGGGTGCTCGCCGTGGGCAGTCCCTTTGGCTTGTCCGAGACGGTGACCGCAGGCATTGTTTCGGCGAAGGGCCGCAATATCGTGCCCAACCGGCAATTCCAATCGTTCATTCAGACCGATGCCGCCATCAATCCCGGCAACTCCGGAGGCCCGCTGGTCAACATGGCCGGCGAAGTGATCGGTATCAATACCGCGATTCTCACCGATACCAATGCTTACGCCGGTGTAGGCTTCGCCATGCCTTCGAATACGGTGGTGAACGTCTACAACCAGCTCATCGCTCCCGGACATCGCGTTTCTCGTGGCTCGATCGGCATCATGTTCAACGCCCAGGAAAATCCCGCAATCTCGCGGGTGTATGGCGCGGGCTACGGCGGTGTCACCGTTTCCGCCGTTACTGCGGGGAGTCCTGCCGAGCAGGCCGGAATCAAAGTGGGTGACACCATTGTCTCGGTCGATGGCAAGCCGGTAAAGAATGGCGATGAACTGGTTTCTGATATTGCCAGCCGCAAGCCCGGCAGCAAGGTTTCTCTGGGCTTCGTTCGCAACGGCAAGAAACAGGAAGCCACCGTCACGGTTGCCGATCGGGCAAAGTTGTTTGCCGCGCGCCTCGGCGACGATGAAGAGAACGGCGAGGAGGAAGCGCCCAAAGAGAGCAAGTTGGGGCTGACGGTGGGCGCCGTTACTTCTGAAATGGCCGACCGGTTCGACATTCCTGCGGGCAAGGGCGTGATCGTAAAGGATATCAAGCCGTCCTCGTTCGCAGACGACGTCGGTCTCACCCGTGGAGACGTCATCCTCGAGATCAACAAACAAGCAGTGAATTCCGAGGACGACTTTACCCGAATCTCTTCCTCCCTGAAGAGCCGCCAGGATGTTGTGTTCCTGGTACGCCAACGGGGCACCGGCCGCCAGGATGGCACCATCTTCCTGGCCGGTACACTTCCGTAACCTGTCTACAAACCATGGAGACTGGCGCTGCGAGCCCCGATCGGGGATCATTGCTCAGTGCCAGCTCTGGTTTGCGAGGGTAATTTTTGCGTTGGCTTGACTTTAGGGTGACAAGACTTTCGGCGGTTGCGTGTGTAGCGCTGCTTGCGGCAACGTTGTCGCCTGCCCAAGACAGCCAGCCCGCCAGCCAGCCCGCGACCAAGCAACCTGCCTCGCCCTCGGATGCCGCCACGAGTTCTCACCCGAAAGCTTCCAAGTCCACCAGCACTTCGGCAGGCTCGACCGCCAGGAAAGGTAAGAGATCGAGGAAATCCGCGTCTAACCGGCGTTCTCGTGGACAGCAGAAGATTGACTCGAAACGCACCCTGGAAATCCAGGAGGCCCTGATTCGCGAACACTACCTGACGGGGAAACCTACCGGCGTGTGGAATGACGCGACGCAACAGGCCATGCAACGATATCAGGCGGACAACAATTGGCAGTCCAAAACCACTCCCGATGCTCGCGCCCTCATCAAACTGGGACTGGGGCCAGATCACCAGCATCTGCTGAATCCGGAAAGCGCCATGACCAGCCAACCGCAGTCAGCACATAGCGTCTCGGGCTCAACACCCTCCGGCACAGCCGATTCCGGCAAGCAGCAAAGGTAGACCGTCAATTGGGTAATTATCCCCTCAAAGCAAGGAGGGATGTATTTGGGTCACCTTTACCTGATTATCTGTCCAGAGCAGGTCGTGTCCGTTGCACACTATGGCGGGCTTATTACCGAGTACGCGATCACGTGCATCGGTACTACTTGCTTCCCGTGCTGCGAAGAGTGTGTGCTGCCGTTCGCAGTTCTCTTGCCCACATCCGGCTTCAACTTCGTAGAGGTGGGGGATCGGTGAGTATTCAATCCCCGGATGCACATCGTCGGAACCCCGAAGGAACGAGCGCCCGTGTCGCAGGCATAGAAAGCTTGCAGGCCACATACCCGTGGGTCGATATCGTAGACCTTCGTATATACCTAGAAGGCTTTGAGGCGGGAGAAAGATGCGGCATGTTGCGATTCCCTGAGAATCCGCACATAAACGGACTTCAAAGCCATTCACAAACGAAGTCATATAGAAGATGCATACATTATACCGCTCAGAGCAAGCCAAGGTAGCATCGATAGTGAGGAACTACCGATGACGATGCAAATTTGCTTTTCCACTCCGGAAGGAGCATTACTGGCGAGCGATTTGAAGAACGTAAATTTAGGCGGGTTCCGCTTCGGAAGAATCACTCCCAAAATAGAGGTGCACAAAAGCGATAATTTCGCTCATTGCTCCGCTGGCGATGACTTTTGCAGAATCTTCACGGAAACTGTCCGCGAAAAGATTCAGAAAAACGCACTCCAATTTGTACGAGGTGAAGTCATCGACGCCCTCACGGAGTGCGTCTATATGGCGCGAAAGAAGGAGTCAACATATGTCAAGAAGCATTCTTCTCGAAGCGGGGGATTGGGGCCTAGGCGATCAATGCCGACGTGTGTCGGTGGAACTACTATGCTCGTATTCCGGGGGGAGGGGTCGGTTACGTTGTGGACCGTCGATACTTCAAAGGTCGTGCCGATAGTCATGCCGGTCCCAATGGGCGCATCGGCTTGGGGCGGAGACACGAACAATCCATCCATATTCTTCCCTCACTGGTACTTCAATAAAATCCCAAACAGCTTAGCCTCTATGGTTCCACTTGCTGTGCACACTGTGCTAATGGCAAAGAGCGATAATGTGGAAGGCATACAAGTGGGGGTTTTCACGAAAAATAGATTCGGAATGCTGACGAGCGAAGAATTGAAGCCTTACATTGAACTGTCTGAGCGCATAGAGTCCGACATCCTCAAGTCACTTCTGACGACATTTGATCTGGCAGGGGAAGCAAATAACCTGGATGCGGGGAGACCGTGAAGAAGAAACCCATTCCAGCCTCGACCCGTCTCTCCCCTTGCTCTCATGGGATAATCACCGTCAATTGCCTCGCCACCGATCTACGCGGATCGCGCGGATTCAGAAATGAAAGAACCAGAAAAAAGGGGTATCCGGGTTAATCCGCGGTGGCGAAGGTTTTTGACCTAACTCTTCATCACCGGATCGGGAAAATAGGGCAGCGGTTGCCCGCTGACAATCGCGCGCGGATTACCATCGACCAAGGCGCGCGCCACCTCTTCTCCGCAGATTTCCGCCGCCGCCTGCCGCGCCGTGGAAAGCACTGGAGGACGCCGCTGGGTGTCATGGGCGTCCGTAGCCAGCACGTGAACCGCGTCGCGTTTGAGCAGCCATTGCGCGGTATGCCACGCCGCCTCCCCCCAAAGTCCAGTCAACGCCGACCCGGTTACCTGGATCACGCAACCGAGTTCCACCCACTGCAGAATCCGCTGCGGCGTCCGTTGGATAATCGGATTGCGTTCCGGATGTGTAATCACCGGAGTGAGTCCCTTCTCCAGCAGTTTGCTGAAATGTTCTTCAATCTGAACCGGGACACTGTAATTGCTTAGTTCCGCCAGCAAGTAGCGGCTGCCTTCGATGGTATAGCGATCCGGAAACAGCATCACGTCCTGTAGATTCTCATACGAGAGGTGGAAGTCGCAGCCCAGGCTGAGGCGGGGAGTTGGGCCAACCCGTTGCCGGAGATAGTCGAGCGTCCGGGTCAGGAACTCGCGATCGTAAGGATAGCGGTCGTTGGCGTGCGGAGTGGCGACGATATGCTCGATGCCATCCGCCGCCGCTATGTGGCACATCTCCTCGGCCACGTCCCAGGACTTGGGGCCGTCGTCCACCTCGGCGAGGATGTGGCAGTGGATGTCGATCACGGTTGAGTTTTCTGACTGTGATGCGATTTAAGCAGATTTTGTGACAAACACCAAGTTCGTCGCCATGCGAGCGGCGATCAAGTTGAGGCGTGTTCAACTTGCAGCCCATGCATTCCAGCAGGTCGGTGAAGCGTGGGTTCGAGCGCAACCGATCAAGCCGCAGCGAGACTTTTGAGAACGATTCTGACTATTGGCTGTATGACCTGATGGAGGCCGCGGTTTTGAATGGCGCTATACGACCATTGGTCATGGACCTCAGGGGCGGGGCGATGGAACCAGCGGATACGAGGAAGAATAGAGTTGAATTCCAGCCTCGAATTGAGTACATTGCCATGACTTGAGGTCAAACATATGAGTGGGATCAGCAGCAGCGTTATCTCTCCGCCACGGTATCGAAACCTGCCTCCGCGGCCGCGCTCCGAAGACAAGCGAGCCAAGATTATCGACGCGGCCATGCGCCATTTTGCCGAGCAAGGCTATCACGCGGCACGGGTGGGCGATATCGCCGCGGGCTTGGGCATCGCCAAGGGCTCGATTTTCCAGCATTTCGGCAGCAAGGATGGATTGTTTTTCGAGGCCTACAAGAAAGCCGTGTGTTCGTTCTCTCCCTATCTGAACGTGCCCGCCGAAGTGCGGGAACGCGGTTTTTTCGGAGTGCTGTACTACTGGCTGGTGCGGACCGAGCATATGCTGCGCGAGGATTGGATTCCCTACCGCGTCTATCTGCTGGGGCAGTACGGAACGGACTTGGCCCTAAGGCGGGAAATCAACCGCTTCCTGATCGCCGAAGATCCCTACGGACGGGTGGACTTCGTGCGCTTTGGCCTCGAACGCGGCGATCTCCGCCGTGATCTGGATATTGAGATGGTGGTTTCCATTCTCGATTGGGTGGTTGAACGATTCCAGGATGCTCTGCTGATCGAGGAACTCGATCCCGGACTGTTTCGCCGCCAAGGCGATTCCGCGGAGAAGAAAGAGGCACGGATCGCTCAGTTCTTGGATGTGTTGAGAAGAGCAATCGGGAGAGAGAATCCTACCAAGGCGTCAGTCTAAGGGGCATGATCTTTTTGCCTGGCCATGATTCCACAAAAAACAGTGCACAGCATTCTCGCGACTTACGACGCAAACGCGCCGCTGGCGGAAGCTGCGACCATCCCCGCGCCCTGGTACGTGGATTCGCGAATTGCCGAACTCGAAGCCCGGGCGGTCTTCAGCAAAACCTGGCAGATGGTTGGACGGAAGGAGCAGGTAGCGGGGCCGGGGCAGTTCGTTACGGCGAATGTGACGGGGGAGCCGATCGTTGTGGTGCGCGGCACTGATGGCGTATTGCGGGGCTTCTACAACGTCTGCCGCCATCATGCGGCTGCGGTAGTTACCGAACCTTGCGGGCAGGCTTCGATTTTGCATTGCCCTTATCACGGCTGGAATTATGGGCTGGATGGTTCGCTGAAGGGGATGCCGGAGTTCGACGGGGTGATGAACTTCGAACGCCAACAGAATAGTCTGGTGCCGGTGAGAGCTGAGACCTGGGAAAAGTTCGTTTTCGTGAATCTCGATCCGGAGGCTGTGCCCCTGCGAGATTTTCTTGGCGGATTAGTGAAGCGAATTGCGCCGCTCAGCGTGAGCAGGCTGCATTACTTCGATAACCGCGTTTATGACATTCATTGCAACTGGAAGGTGTTTGTCGACAATTATCTCGACGGCGGATATCACGTTCCCCATCTGCACAAAGGTCTGAACTCGGTGCTCGATTACAAGCAATACACCATCGAAAACGAAGACCGATACTGTCTCCAGTCGAGTCCGATGGTGGCTTCGAGTGAAGACGCGTCGACCGGAGCAACCCGCAAAGGCGATCGTGCGTGGTATTTCTGGCAGTATCCCAATCTGATGATCAACTGCTATGAAGGCTACATGGATACGAATCTGGTGCTGCCTGTGGACGTCGATCACTGCCGCGTGATTTTTGACTTCTATTTTGCTGACGGAAGCGAGGCGCACCGCGAATACAACCAGCAGAGTGTTGCTGTCGGTGCTCGCGTTCAGGACGAAGACTTGGGAATCTGCGAGGCAGTCCAGCGTGGACTGAAGTCGCGCGCGTATGGCGCGGGCAGACTTTCAGTGCGGCGAGAGGCTGGTGAGCATCTGTTCCATCGGCTGCTGGCGGCGGATCTGAAGGCCGGACTGGGAGAAACGGCGGCAGCGGATTGAATCCCGAGAAACGAGACGTCGCAAGCAACGTCTCTACTGGTGGTTGCGCGGAATGGTTTCCTGCCAGGCATTCACTTCCCCATCAAGTCATCCATCAATAATTCCAGTACGAGAATCATGCGGTTGCGAAAGGATTTTCCAGTGACGGGCTCTGTGGGGTAAATAGCTCGGCGCCGCTTTCCGTGATGTGCATGTCGTCCTCCAGGCGAACGCCGAACTCGCCCCGAATGTAGATTCCTGGCTCATCACTGAAAGTCATGTTTGCCGCCATCGCGGTGGCGTTGCCTCGCACCAGGTAGGGCCACTCGTGGCCGTCCATGCCGATGCCGTGTCCCAGGCGATGAGTGAAGTATTTGTAATCCGGTCCATACCCGGCGTCGGTGATTACCTTTCGCGCCGCCGCGTCCACAGCCTGGCATTCCAGTCCTGGACGCGCCGTCTTCAACCCAGCCGTTTGCGCCTGATGCACGATGTCGAACACTTTTTTCATCTTGTCGGATGGTTTGCCTAAAACGAACGTACGGGTGATGTCAGATTGGTAGCCCTCCACTTCGCACCCATCGTCGACCATGATAATCGAACCCTCACGAATCACTTGCTGGGTTGTGGAACCGTGCGGGAAGGCGGAGTATTCGCCCACTTGGATGCTGGCTTCTCCGGGGAAACCCAACTGCTTATATGCCGTGGCAATCAGATCCTCAAACTGACTCTGCGTCATGCCTTCTCTCAGAGCGCGGTAGGCGGCCTCGTAGGCCGTGAGCGTAACTTTATTTGCCAACCGCATCAACTCGATTTCATGATTGCTCTTCACCATGCGACAACCAGCGGTCACCGGCGTGCCACTGACGATATTCACCTGCGGTGCGGACTTGGCGATTCCATTGCTGAAAAGGAAACGCACGGTTTCTTCCATGCCCAACGTCCCGGCGGAGATCCCGCGATCCCTTAAACCCTGCGCCAAGCGCTGATACGGATTGTCATCCTCTTGCCAGGTGCGCACATCCGCCGACTCACCCTCGGGAGCCTTCGGGACCTGCTCACAGGCGCGTCCTTCTTCGAAGGCCGGGCACACAAAGAATGCACTGCCTTTGGCGGGCAGCACCATCGCGAACAATCGCTCGCCGCCCCACCAGTGAATCCCGGTGAAGTAGTTGAGCGAAGTTCCTTCCATCAGCAGGAGTGCGTCGATGTGGTTGGCTTCCATCAGACGGCGTGCCTTCTCCTGACGCTCCCGCCGTTCCTCCAGCGTGATGGGTTCCGCTTGGTCCTTCATTGACTTCAAGCCGGCGATGGACGGCGGCAGAGGAGAGCGTGATTCTGCGGCATCGGCTCGCGCGAGCGAATTTGTCCCGAGGGCTGCGCTAGTCAACGTGCCCAGTTGCACAAAACGGCGTCGAGAAATCATTCAGCCTCCAAGAAATAGGAAGCGACATTATAGAGGCAGATCGGCAATTGCTAAGATCGATTGAATTCCGAACCTGACCTCAAGTCCAAAACAAAAAAGCGGGGAGCTTTTCCGCTCCCCGCTAACCGTTGCAGATTGTTACTGTTATTTCTTTCCCCCAAAAAGTCCCGGCAGCACTTCCGTACCTTGGATTCGAACCCCATCCAGACTTCCGGGGTTCAGTCCGAGAGCTTTGAGGACGGTCGGAGCAACCTGTGCCGTCTGCACTGGGGTAGTGAGAGTCTTGGGCGCAAAACTCGGATTCGATACAAGGATCATCACGTTGGTGTCGTCGTGCGAGAAACCGCCGTGTTCCGCCTGCTTCTTAGTGCTCCCTGAGTAAGTCACACCGACATTCGGAGCAACAGCGATGTCCGGGCTTCGCGGGTCGCCGTTGGGCGGGATGCCGGGCGGGTTAAACAGTTGGTTGATAGATTGCCCCCAGAAGATTTCGCCGATGCCGGCCACGTTATTCGATGTCGGGGATTGCGTTTCCAGTATCCCGACCTCGGTCGCCGCGTTGCAGGAAGACTTCAGCCACAAGAGCGAAACGTCGTCTTCTGTCGGGCCGATTTGCCCACCGCTGTTCGACTCGGAAGGCGGCAAGCAGTCGTCGATCAGCATGCTCGGCGAGGTCGTCACTGGACCGGACGTGGTAATCCCAACATAGCGTTGAGAATCGATAGGACTCTGACCGTGCTTGGCCGTGATGATGACGAGCGTCGAGTCGGACAAGCCCTGCTTTTGCAGCTCCGCAGTCCATTCTCCGATCGCCGCGTCAACAAACTGAATCTCCTGCAGCAAGAGGGCGCTTGGAGTGCCCGTTCCGTCCAGGTAACCGCCGCTGCCTACGTTGGCTTCGATCAACTTTTGCCCTACGCTCACGGTTTGGAAATTCATGCCGAAGATTGTGGGCACTTGGGTTTTCGTCTTGCGATTGTGGCTATAGCCATCGATTTCGTTGAGGATGGCGTTCACCTTGAGGGTGTCGTAGCACTGAATGTTTAGAAAGCTGTTGGTCCAGGCGCTAAGATCGGCGTTCGGGTCGGGAATGGGATCGCAGGCCAGCCCAAGCGGCGTCGTGACACCCTTCAGGGCAACCACCTCGGAATTGATTTCTGGTGCATAGAAATCGTCCAGGTTCGTGCCGTCACCGGGGCCGGAAACCGAGGAGTAGGCTGGGTGCTTGTCGGACCAGGCGGTGTAGCCGCCAGCGGCGTGAATCACGCCGAAAATTGTGTTCGTCCGGACGAAGTTCCAGGGGTACACCGGAAGGCAGTTGTTAAACGGATCGCGAGCCAGCCTGGCCGGATCAATCGAGGTGATGCCGCCGTCCCCGTTCTTGGTACTTATGCCGTCGATGCCGTTCAAGAATTTCTGGTTGATGTCGATGCCCTCTTCATACTCGGTCGTGGTGCCGTTAGCCCGGTTCGCGGTACAAGGTCCGCCCTTGAGGCCGTTGCCTGTAGTTTTAATTGGAGGAGCGAAGACCCGGTCGTAGGCGACATCGTAAAACACGCCCATGAGGCGCGGTGTGCCCCCGGTTACAATTGCCATCAAGCCGGGGAATGAATCGGAGGGCCGTGACGTGCTGGTATCCAGGTAGTTTACGGCAGTTGCGCCCAGTTTCGCCAGGTTCGAGCAGTAAGGTTGTCCGCCGTTTATTCCTTTGACTCCTTGCGAACAGTTCAGGTAGTCAACGGCATGCATGCCATCGATGCTGACCAGCAGAACATGCTGGAAGGGTGTGCTGGGGGACTTGGCTTGCGATGCGGCATTGAGCATTGGCGCGGACGACGCCAGCAGAAAAACTGCGGAGAAAGCCGTAGCTTTCCAGTTCGTAATTCTTGACATTGATTTCCTCCTAAGAGAGTTAGAGACTACTGTTGAGTTTGCACATGGAGGCCATCAGCTTAGCGAACACTTCGTAACAGACCGGTGACCGGAGTGTGAACAGTCTGTGAAAAGACTGCTACCGCTTCTGTCCTAGGATATTTGCATGGGGGCCAGCTTCCAATGCGCGGGTTGTGGCGAGTGCAACCGGACGACGGTGGATGAGTCGGCTGGCCGCCGCCAGTGCTATGTTGAGGACTGCCAGGTCTGTTGCAAACCGAATCTGCTTCGCATCGAATACAACTCGGGCGGGCGGGAATTTGTGATTACCGCGGAATTGGAATAGCGTGTTGCGTAGAGACAGCTGTTAGTCGGTCGCAGTTGCCGTCAGGAAAGGACAACGCAATGGGCATCAGCTACAGCGCACCAGGTCGGATGGTCGCCCACAGCATGGTCACCACGCAATTTGAGCTGGATGGATTTCGCGTGGTTCGCAGCCTGGGTGTGGTGCGCGGCATCGTGGTTCGCTCGCGCTCCACCTTCGGCACGATTGGAGCGGGACTTCAAACCATCCTGGGCGGCAATATAACGCTGCTGACCAATCTGTGCGAAAAGACTCGCGCCGAGGCCTTTGACCTGATGTTGCAGCACGCCGCCGAACTGGGCGGAAACGCGGTTGTCGGAGCTCGCTACGACGCCACGGAGATTATGCAAGGCGTCACCGAAGTGCTGGCGTACGGGACAGCGGTGGTTGTGGAGCCGATGAAATAGGCGGGCGAGTCGCCCGCCTCCACACGAAACTGTAGCTCAGTCCTTGTAGAGCCATCCCGCGACCAGCGTTGCCAGAATTGAGCCCACCCACATATCCAGCATCCAGCCTAGCGGGAACATGCGCTCCACGGGTGACCAGCAGGCTTGCGCGAAGTTCCCGGGGAAGCCCGCGGCGAATCCCACCAGGAATCCAATTTTCAGCGCAGTCCCGGGACCTGGGCCGAGAGTCTGCCGTGCCCAAGCGTATAAATGCGCCACGATGATGGCCAGCACAAACAGAATCACAATCCACTGGCCCAGAAAGAATGGGTAGCGCGGCTCCTTCAGAAACAGGCCGGCATTCTGCGCCGCCACATAGCGTGCGTTCCCAATGATGAGTCGTCCCGACAGGAAACTCCAAATCAACCAGACCACGCCTCCGGCTAAGCCTCCTAACCAAACCCGACTACGGTTCAAGCCCATGGACCACCTCCGGTGAGTCGATTCAAAAGGCAGATATGAAAAGGATGGCGGGAGTGTATCACCAAACCTTGCTTAGCCCAGTAGTTTTTCCAGCATCTTCTGCCGGTACTCGAAGGTCTGCTTCAGGCTGGGAGCGATAAAAAGCTTCTGAGCCACATGGCCTGGCATTCCGAAGCCGGCATCGTACGCAATCACATCGCGGACTATCGTCCCACTCACGCCGTTTCGCGTCTCCACCGAGAACTCATGGCGATGTTGGAATCGCTTGAACGGGCCTTTCTTCTGGATGTCGGCGAAGTGGTGGTTCCATTCGAACTCGGTAATCAACGCAATCCATTGCGCCCGGAAGGGAAGAAAAGCGATAGGACGAAAAAAGGTTACGATCTCCGAACCCACGCCTGCAAGCGAGTCGCGGTTCGCAACGGCCAGTTCGCCGGCGGAGACAAGTGGAGGCACAAGCCTCAGTGCGGCAAGTTCAGTGCTGGTCTCGGGAGGCATAATGCGAGGCAGGTTGTTGGGATTGGCAAAAAACAGGAAGACTTTCTCGATGGCAACCGGGACCCACTGTTCGAACTGAATGCGGCGGATCATTCTGAGCGGCTCGTGAAGTAGCCGGGGCAATCGCGGAAGATTTCCACAGGATTTCCTATTCCTAGAGAAAGCAAGGAAAAAGAATCAGAGAATAACGACGCGGGAACCTAGTCTCTAAGCCCAACCTATTGTGGTCATCTAATCAGTTAGCCACAACTTCTCGCGCTTTCTCGATCGAGGTTCATCCTTCACTTGCGACCTCTAACTTTGTTATTGACAACAAACAGTTTAGGCGTAGGATGTGGGTGAAAGTGGCATAAAGTGGTCGTAGCAGTAGAGGTCGTGGGCAAGACTGGAAATACTGAGAGGCGCCAGTGGTACTTGCAGCTGACACCCCCAAAAACAGCCCTAACCAACCGCAATCGACCAGCATTTTGAACGCTTTTACCTCCCTTGTAGCTGTGGCAGTCGTTGCTCACAGACTTCTTGCCCCGGTAAGGGGCAGAACACATGTTTCGCGGCAATCACCCAACCCGCGTCGACGAAAAGGGACGGCTCAAGGTCCCCTCGGAATTCAAGCGCGTAATCGACGAGAAGTATGGCACGCAATTCTACATCACCAGCCTGGATGGGAAGGTTGCTCAAGTGTATCCCTTCGAGGAATGGGAGCGGATCGAGCAGAAGTTGGCGGCGCTCTCGACTTTCAATCCTACGAAGAAGAAATTCTTGAGCCGGGTGAACTACTGGGGACAGGTGGTCGAGATGGACGGTCAGGGCAGGCTGCTGATGCCGCAACTGTTGCGCGATGCGGCGCAGATCAAGGGCGAAGTCGCAGTAACGGGGAATCTGACTCACCTGGTAGTTCGCAACCTCGAAGCGTATCGCAAGGAAATCGAGGAGCAAGAGTTCACGCCTGAGGATGAGAAGACGCTCGACGAATTGGGCATCTAGTGGCGGAGGGTTTACAAGACACTCCCGAGCGGGGTGGACGTGGCGTTCCGAAGGATGGCCATGTTCCGGTTCTTTTAAAAGAAGCGATCGACTTTTTAGCTATCAAGCGCGGCGGGACCTATATCGACGCCACGGTGGGCTTGGGCGGGCACAGTTACGAAATCGCAAAACGCCTCGGCGCACCGGGTCATTTGATTGGGCTCGATAAGGATCCCGCGGCGCTGGATATCGCGCGAAAGAAACTAACACAAGGTCCCTCGACTCCGCATTCCGATTCGCTGAGCGAATCGGAACGCTCCGCTCGGGATGACAGGGTAGAAGATTGGCCGGAGATTACTTTGCTGCATCGGTCTTTCGCAGATCTTGCGAACGACGAACGACGAGCGGCCTACGACGGAATTTTGGCAGACTTAGGCATGAGCAGTTTGCAGCTCAATGATGCCGCGCGAGGCTTTAGTTTTCAGGCGGAAGGACCGCTCGACATGCGAATGAATCCGCAAGCCGAGCTGACCGCCGAACAAGTGGTAAACCAGGTCGACGAGGTCACACTCGCTGATCTGATTTACGAATTCGGTGAGGAAAGGAGGTCGCGGAGAATCGCCAGAGCCATTGTCCGGTCGCGGCCGATCCGAACCACTGCACAGCTTGCAGATGTCGTATCAGCCGCGGCCCGGCCAATGAATCAGGCCGAAAGAAGGATTCATCCGGCGACCAGAACTTTCCAGGCAATCCGAATCTTCGTAAACGACGAACTGAAAGACCTGCGGGCGCTGCTCGCTGCGGCCCCGCAGGTGCTGAAACCGGGCGGACGGCTGGTGATCATCAGCTTCCACTCGCTGGAGGATCGCATCGTGAAAGATGCTCTGCGCGAAGGAGTGAAGCAAGGTCACTACGAGTTGCTGACCAAAAAGCCGGTAACCGCCGGAGAAGAAGAGATTGATCGCAATCCGCGGTCGCGCAGCGCGAAGTTGCGTGCAGCGGGAAGAGTTTAGAAATCTTTCAAATACTTGTCATTCCGAGCAAAGCGAGGAATCTGCAGTTTGCTCGCACGAACAAGAATGCAGATCCCTCGTTTCACTCGGGATGACAAGTTAGTTAGAGATTTTGGAAAACAGGTTCTTGGTGGTGGGTAGAAAAGGGGAAACGATGCATAGCGGAACTTTGATTGACCAACTAGTGGCAACGGTGGAGCGCAGCGAGAAGCGCGTCATGCAGGTAAGTTCGCCGGAAGAAAAACTCGCGGATTTCTACACCGTGGCTCAGTCGGAACTGGCGCAGTGCGAAGCGAATCTGGCTGGGGTAGCATAAATGGCCGCCGCAACCATCACCGCCGTTCCGATCGCCGGTCGTCATGCCCGGCGAAAGCCGTGCTGGACCGGCACGCCGGAAATCTACTTCGCCAAGCCGATTGACAATTCGCGGCTGGTAAAACTGGAAGACCCTCGGCGCAGCCGCGAAATGAGACAGTTCGGCGTCGCGCTAGGCTGCCTGTTCCTGCTGGTCATGACTTATACCTGGCAGCACTTCAAGGCCATCGAGTACGGCTACAAAATCGAGTTCATGAAGAATGAGCGCAATGGGCTTTCAGAGTTGAATCGAACCCTCCGGCTCGAAGAAGCGTCACTGCGCTCTCCGGATCGCATCGACAGGCTGGCACGGCAGTACGGAATGCAACCGCCCCAGGCCGGCCAGGTGATCCGCATGGATTCCGCTCCGCCTGACGCCAGCACACCGGTGATGGCGAGCGCTTCGGTCTCGGTAGTCTCCGTGCCGTAAGGTTGTGGAGGACGGGCGTCTCGCCCGTCCAACGAAGGGAAAAATTCGCCATGGATTTACGCGGATGAACACGGATTAGGCAAGAGATAAGAAAGAGAATCCGTGAACATGGGTGCAAATCCGTGGCCGCAGTTCTGGCGGCTTCCGAGCCGCCGTATTTGTCTAGAGGGCGCGATCCGTGGCTGGCAACACACCCCGCAACAGCACCAATATCCGGCTTTACTTGCTGGCCGCGATTCTCGTCTTATGGTGTGGCGGAATTTGCCTGCGTCTGGTCTACCTGCAAATCTTCCGATACGGTAGTTTTGAGAAACGTGCCATCCATGAGCGCGAGCGTACGGAAGAAGTCTCCGCCAGGCGCGGCATCATCTACGACCGGACCGGGCGCGAGCTGGCAATGTCGATCTCGGTTGATTCCGCCTTCGCGGTGCCCACGGAAATTCCCGACCTTGCCGGAACCATCTCGCTGATTTCGAAGATCACCAAAACCGATCCGCGCGAAACCCTGGCCAAGTGCAAGGCTGCCCGGACGTTCTGTTGGGTCGCGCGCAAGGCAGACGCGGAGATCGCCGATCGCATCCGGGCGCTGAATCTGCGCGGAATCTATTTCCAGAAAGAGTCCCGACGTTTTTATCCCAAGCGCGAGCTGGCGGCGCAGGTACTGGGATATGTGGGCATGGACGACGAAGGCTTGAGCGGGATTGAGCGCCAGTATGACGACAAACTGCGCGGCAGCCCGGGACGCATGCTTATCTCGGTCGACGCCCACCGTAAATGGTTCGGCAGCGTGGAGAAACAGCCGGAGCCGGGCGAGAACGTCGTCCTGACAATCGATCAGCAGATCCAATACATCGCCGAGCGCGAACTCGCCACCGCGATGGAGCAGACCCACGCCATCACCGGCACGGTTATCGTGCAGAATCCGCGCACCGGCGAAATCCTGGCGCTGGCCAACCAGCCCACCTTCAACCCGAACCTGACCCGCGAAATTACGCCGGAGCGGCTAAAGAACCATGCCGTCAGCGACGTCTATGAACCCGGCTCGACCTTTAAAGTCGTGACGATTTCTGCGGCGCTGGAAGAAAAGTTAACCCGTCCCGACGAAGTGTTCGATTGCCAGATGGGATCGATCGTGATCAACGGCATGCGCATTCGCGATAGCAGGCCGCACGGGCTGCTGCCAGTCTGGGGCATTCTGGCGGAGTCGAGCGACGTGGGGGCCATCAAGATCGCCCTCCGACTGGGCGAAGAACGGTTTTACAAATACATTCGAGCGTTTGGCTTTGGGCAGCAGACGGGAATTGAGTTGCCCGGCGAGACTCGCGGTTTGACCAAGCCGGTGAGCCGCTGGTCGAAAGTTTCGATTGGCGCGATCTCCATGGGCCAGGAGATCGGCATTTCGCCGCTACAGTTGGCATCATTGGTTTCGACAATTGCGAATGATGGCATCGCCGTGCCTCCCCGTATCGTCGCGGGTACGACCAATCCGCAACCCACCCCACAGACGGTTGCTTTTCATCCCGCCGATGGCCGGCGTGTTATTTCATCCATGACGGCAGCGCAGATGAAGCAGATGATGCAAAAAGTCGTGCTCGAAGGCACGGGGAAAAGAGCAATCCTCGAAGGATATTCTTCCGCCGGCAAGACCGGGACTGGACAAAAAGTGGACCCGGGCACACACGCGTATTCGAAGACCAAATACGTGGCTTCCTTCGCCGGATTTGCGCCCTTGAACAACCCCGCAATCGTGGTCGCGGTGATCCTCGATTCCGCCGTCGGCCTGCATCAGGGCGGACAAGTTTCAGCGCCGGTGTTCCAGCGGGTCGCACAACAGGTGCTGGAATACCTGCACACTCCGCATGATGTGGAGCTTCCCCGAAGTCGGCAGATGTTGCTGGCCTCGCGTCAAGTAAAAGCGCAGGAACTCGCGGAAGGCTCACCCGACCATTTGGGTGAGGCGCTGGATGTGGCGGAGGCTCCAACCGCCAGTGCAGTCCCGGCGCCAGCTCGTACTCTTGCTAACGCGATGCCGGGATCCAGTGGAGGCGTCATGGTTCCGGCCGCACTACGTCAGCCTGAAACAGTGGCCTCGTTGGCTACAGAATCAAAGCAATCTCCAACGGCGCCAAACTCGCAGTCGGCCGCGGTGGCCACTCCCGATCATCTTCCGTCCAGCGGCACGGTTGTGCTGGACGTGGAGCAAGGTGGAATTGTAGTACCGTCGTTCGCGGGCAAGAGCGTGCGCGGGGCGATCGAACTGGCCGAGGACAGCGGTCTGGACCTCGATGCAGAGGGCAGTGGACTGGCCCGAGAGCAGTCCCCGGCAGCCGGATCGCACGTCGCAACAGGGTCGCGAGTGACGGTGAAATTCAGCCGCTAGCAGTGCTCATGTAGCCATGGACGCCTCGTCCAGGCGGGAGAGTGCACCACCCCCTACGCTCACGACATTGAATTGGAGTAAGCTCACAATAGCATCCCATGAATTTCCTTCAGCTTCTGCACGGCGCGGAAGTCCTCGCCCAGAGCGGCGATCCGAGTGTTCGCGGGCTGGAATACGACTCGCGGCGGGTAAAGCCGGGCGATGCATTTATCGCCATGCGAGGCGAGGGCAGCGATGGAAACAAGTTCATCGACAAAGCCATCGCCGCCGGTGCGGTGGCAATCGTCAGCGACTCCGCGAGTGAGATGCCCCGAGAGGGAGTTGCCTGGGTGCAAGTGCCGCACGGACGCCGGGCCCTGGCTCGACTGAGCGCCAACTTCTACCGGCGTCCCGCTGAGCGGTTAGCAATCACGGGCATCACCGGCACGAACGGAAAAAGCACAACTGCATTCCTGCTGGAAGCAATTCTCTCCGCAGCCAGTCGCAAGAGCGCGCTGATCGGAACAATCGAATATCACGTGGCTGGAAAAGTCCTCCCTGCCCCACATACGACGCCGGAAGCGCTGGATCTGAACCGGATTTTAGCGGAAGCCCTAAGCAATGGCGCGACCGAAGCTGTCACAGAGGTTTCCTCCCATGCGCTGGCACAGCAACGCGTTTACGGGATTCCATTCGGCGTCGCAGTGTTCACCAATCTGACCCGAGACCACCTCGACTATCATCACACCATGGAGGAATACTTTGCGGCGAAGCGCGTACTGTTTGAAGGCTGCGGCACTGATCCGCCGCGCGTCGCTGTTCTCAATGCTGAGGACGAGTACGGTCAGAAACTGGCAAGGGTCAGCAAGAAGCGTGGCTCTGAAGTTTTGACCTACGGTTTGAAGAGCGGCGACCTGTACGCGGATAAAGTCGATATCACACCACGAGGTACGCGGTTTGACCTGGTCACGCCGGAAGAGGTCGTGCCCGTCTTTTCGCCACTGATTGGCAAAGTGAACGTGTACAACATCCTCGCTGCAGCAGGCGCAGCCTACGCACGCTCTTGCAAGCCAGAAGCGATTGCCAAAGGGATTGCTTCCCTGAACCGCGTACCGGGCCGTTTCGAGCGCGTGGATTGCAAGCAGCCGTTTACAGTGGTCGTGGATTACGCGCACACCGACGACGCTCTTCGCAACTTGACTTCGCTGGCGCGAGAGTTTGTCCTGCAAGCAAGACAGAAGGGGCGCGTAATCACCCTGTTTGGCTGCGGTGGGGATCGTGACCGGGCCAAGCGTCCGCTGATGGGGGAAGCCGCCGGTCGAGGCAGTGATTTTGTGGTGCTGACTTCAGACAATCCGCGCAGCGAGGATCCGTTGGCGATTATCAACGACGCTATGGTTGGCTTACAGCGCTCCGGCACAAAATGCAAAGTGGAGCCGGACCGGAAAATGGCAATCGCTTTGGCCATCCGCGAGGCCGGACCCGGCGACATTGTTTTGATTGCCGGCAAGGGACACGAGAAAGTTCAGGTCACGCGCCAGGGCTCCATTCCATTCGACGACGTGGAAGTGGCCCGCCATGTCTTGAGCGATACCGGCTACAACTGTGAATCCGCAAACGCCGCCGCCGCAAAGAACTCATGAAGCTCCCACTTTCTCGAGTCGCCGACTTTCTTTTCGCCACGGGTGAGTTCGAAAGCCACGCAGTGGCGCAAGGGTATTCGATCGACTCCCGCACCATTCAACCAGGCGAACTTTTTTTTGCGGTCCAGGGCGAACACATGGACGGCCATGACTTCGTGAGTCAAGCGCTGGAAAAAGGTGCAGCCGCTGCGGTCATCCGTAAAGACCAACTCGGTCGCTACACCGCTAAGACCCGGCTAATGACAGTGGACGACACTCTGGTTGCATTGCAGACCCTGGCCAGTGCGATTCGGCGTCTGTGGGGAAAGCCGCTGATCGGGGTGACCGGATCGACCGGGAAGACGACCACCAAAGATGCGGTTGCGCACGTGTTGTCGAGTCGCTTCCGGGTGCTGAAATCCGAAGGCAACTTCAATAATCACTTTGGCCTTCCTCTGATGCTGCTCAAGATTGAGCCGGAACACGACATCGCAGTGATCGAGATGGGAATGTCTCATGCGGGCGAGATTGCTGCCTTGGCGAAAATCGCGCAGCCTGAAATTGGCGTGGTGACGAACGTAGCGCCCGTGCACTTGGAGTTTTTTGAATCGGTGGCAGGAATCGCACGCGCGAAATACGAACTGATTGAAGCTCTGCCCGCGGGTGGAACCGCGGTGCTTAATGCGGATGACGAATACGTCTCGCAGTTTGGCCGCGATTTTAAGGGCAAGGTAGTTCAGTATGGTTTGCGGACGTCGGCGGACGTACGGGCGGAAAACATCCAGCCCCTGGGATGGGAAGGGTCCATGTTCGACGTAGTAGTGGGGAGTTGCCGCGAGAAGGCCGTCCTGCACCTGGTAGGCGTGCACAACATTTACAACGCACTGGCGGCGGTCGCGGTTGGACTGGAACGAGGGTTGAGCCCTTCAGAGGCCGTCGCCGCTCTGGCATTGCTCGTCCCGGCGGACAAGCGCGGACAGGTCGTCAAGCTGGGTAACATCACGATCATCAACGATTGCTACAATTGCAATCCAAAAGCACTTGAAGCCATGGTCGATGCCTTGGCAGCGATGGCTGCCAAACGCAGGATTGTCGTAGTGGGTGCGATGCTCGAACTCGGTCCGGCGGGCGAAGACCTTCACCGGCGCGCGGGCGAGTACATCGCAGCCAAGAAAATTGACTTGCTACTCGGAGTGCGAGGGCAAGCGCAGCAAATGGTTGAAGCCGCGCGCCAAGCCGGAATGCAGGCGGAGTTCGTTGCCACGCCGGAAGAAGCCGGAGAATGGCTGGCCCGCGAAACCCGCGACGGAGATGTGGTATTGCTGAAGGCATCCCGTGGGGTGAAACTGGAAAGAGCGCTGGAAAAATGGCAGTCAAAACAGTTGCACAGTCGCCCGTCGTTAGTCGCGAATGGTGCCGACGACGAACGACCAACGACTAACCACTAAATGGAGGCGGATTGCTTTATTGGCTGTTGTACGAGAAGCTGTTTCACTATTTCCCGCCATTTCGCATCTTCCGCTATCTGACCTTTCGGACCGCGTTCGCCAGCCTCACCGCGCTTTTCACGGGACTTATTGTTGGCCCTCTTGTCATCAATCGCCTCCGCGAATTTCAGATCGGGCAGTACATTCGCGAGGAAGGACCCAAAGCCCACCAGAAAAAAGCCGGAACTCCTACCATGGGCGGGTTATTGATTGCCATCTCCATCGTGATTCCGACTCTGCTGTGGGCTGACCTGACCAACCGATTTGTGTGGATTGCCATTCTTGCCACTTCCGCCTTTGCCGCGATCGGCTTCAGTGACGATTACATCAAAGTTGTGCATCGCAGGAACCTCGGCTTGACCGGTAAAGCCAAAATCGGTTTCCAGATTGCCGCTAGCATTCTCATCGCGGTCGCGCTGATCGTCATGCAGACGCGAGGCCTTTATTCGACCAAGTTGCTGGTGCCTTTCTTCAAACAATTCCGCCCAGACTTGGTGATCGGGACCCTGGAACACTCCCCTCATTTGTGGCCTTTGGCCTTTCTGCCATTTATCGGTTTTGTGGTGCTGGTGATCGTGGGGTCCAGCAATGCAGTGAACCTGACCGATGGGTTAGATGGCTTGGCCATCGGGTGCACCGTGATCGCCGCGGGGGCTTTGGCCGTTCTCACCTACGTCAGCGGCCATGCTACATTCGCTTCCTATCTCGAATTGGAGCGCATGCCGCAAGTCGGCGAATTGACCATTTTTTGCGGCGCCATGGTGGGCGCGGCTATCGGCTTCCTCTGGTACAACGCACATCCCGCGGAAGTATTCATGGGTGACGTAGGTTCACTCGCCCTCGGTGGCGCCATCGGCACAGTTGCGGTAATGATCAAGCAGGAACTACTGTTGCCCTTCATTGGCGGCGTGTTCGTGATCGAGGCGATATCGGTGATCTTGCAAGTGGCATCCTATAAACTTCGCAGGAAGCGTATCTTCAAGATGGCACCCATTCATCATCACTTTGAGTTGCTGGGCTGGTCGGAGTCGAAAATTATTGTGCGCTTCTGGATCGCGTCGCTGGTGTTCGCACTATTCGCTCTAACGACGTTGAAGTTAAGATAAGAATTCACCACGGAGACACGGAGACACAGAGGCACAGAGAAGAAGTGATGATTGCTGGTCGATTCGGAATGATCCGGTGTCTTCGGATGAGAGAGTCGAGTCAACAATAAAGAACTTGAATTGTCTTTCTCCGTGTCTCCGTGCCTCCGTGGTGAAATGGAACTGTGGACGTAAACAACAAACGCGTGCTGGTGGTCGGACTCGGCAAATCCGGTGTCGCCTCGGCGCTTTTTCTGAAGGCCAAGGGCGCGCGGGTCACGGTTTCTGACACCAAGCCCCAAGATCAGCTGAAAGACGAGATTCCGGTGCTGCTCGACCAGGGCATTACGGTCGAGACAGGCGGGCATGGGCAGCGCACTTTCGGGGGGCAGGATCTCATTGTCGTAAGCCCTGGGGTGCCCACGGACGCGCCGCCGCTGGTGCAAGCACGTGCTCTCGGCGAAAACGTTATTGGCGAAATCGAGTTGGCTGCCCAGTTTTTCCCCGGGCGCATAGTCGCCATCACTGGTTCCAACGGCAAGACCACCACCACGACTTTGGCGGGCGAAATCGTCATAGCGGCGGGACATCGCACGGTGGTCGGCGGCAACATCGGCACGCCCGCGATTTCTCTGGTCGAAGGGGCGACGGCTGATACCATCGCCGTCCTGGAGGTCTCAAGCTTCCAACTGGAAACCATTCAGACATTTCATCCGCGGATCGCCGTAGTTCTCAATGTCACTCCCGACCATCTCGACCGGCATCGCACCCTTACCGCTTACACCGACGCCAAGGCACGCATCTTCGAAAATCAGCAGGCGGAAGACTTTGCCGTTCTTAACGCCGACGATCTGACCTGCGTTGAGCTCGCAGCTCGCACCCGGGCACAAGTCTTCTGGTTCAGCAGAACGAGAGAAGTGAAGCAAGGGGCGTTTGTCCACGACGGCCGCATCTTCTTCCGCGATCACAGTGGTCAGAAAGAGATCATGCTGGTCTCCGAGATCCCATTGAGGGGTGGGCATAACGTGGAAAATGTTCTGGCCGCGGTCTGCGTCGGCACCCTCCTGCGCTGCGAGCCTGACCGGACTCGCAAAGCGGTACGCGACTTCAGAGCGGTCGAGCACCGCCTGGAACATATAGCTACCATTCGCGGAGTGGACTATTACAACGATTCCAAGGCCACCAACGTCGATGCCACCATCAAAGCGCTAGAATCTTTTCCGGCAAACATCCACCTCATTCTCGGTGGCAAGGACAAAGGCAGCGACTACACCGTCTTGAACGATCTGCTCCGGCAGCGGGTGAAACGTGTTTACACCATCGGGGCAGCCGCCGCAAAGATCGAATCACAAATCGTTTCTTCAAAAAGCGGGGGCCCCGAAATCGATCACGCCGAAACCCTGGCAGCGGCAGTCCAGCGCGCGGCCGAGGCTGCCAAGCCTGGGGATACCGTTTTGCTCGCTCCTGCCTGCGCCAGCTTCGACCAGTTCCGAAACTACGAGCATCGCGGCAAGGTCTTCAAGGAAGCAGTAAATACGTTGGCCGACCAGGCGAACCAAAAGAGTTAAATCGCTCTGCAAGATCATCCACGAAAAGCCTTCTTGTCTCCTTGTCTTCGTGGTGAAATGAAATCCTCTCCATGGCGAAGCGTGTTAGCGTTGACAGCTGGATGTTCACCGTAACCCTGCTATTGATCTTCATCGGGCTGGTGATGGTTTTCAGCGCCTCCGCCGTCATGGCGAAGGAGCGCTACGGTTCTGGTTACTTTTTCCTTCTGCGGCAATTAGGCTGGGCGACCGGTGGAATTCTAGCCATGGTGTTGGCGATGAAAATCGATTACCGCCGGTATAAGCATCCGGCGGTGGTTTTCTCCCTGCTCGGCCTGACCACCTTGATGCTGATCTCGGTCTTCTTCCTCGATCGCGCCCACCATACGCATCGTTGGATTCACTGGGGACCGCTCTCCCTACAGCCATCCGAAATGGCCAAGCCGGCGCTCATTCTGTTTCTGGCATTTTTCCTGGAAACCCGTACGAACTCCATGAAGGATTGGCGCAACACGGTTCTGCCCGCCGCTGTGCCAACCTTGATCTTTATTGCCCTAATCGTCTTTCAACCCGACCTAGGCACTGCCATAGCCTGCGCCGCAATTACAGGCTGCGTGTTGTTTGTGGCAGGCCTCGATTTGCGCGTACTCGCGTATGCATTTGTAGCGTCGCTGTTGCCGCTGTATTTCCTGATTTTCCACGTGGCTTATCGCCGCGACCGCATCCTTGCTTTCCTTGATCCCTACTCCGATCCGCAGGGCCGCGGCTTTCACATCATTCAATCGCTGATCGCGGTGAGCACCGGCGGCATTACCGGCGTCGGTCTGATGGAGGGCAAGCAAAAACTTTTCTATCTGCCCGAGCCCCATACTGACTTTATTTTCGCCGTGACTGCCGAGGAACTGGGTTTGGTGGGCGCCCTGGTGATCGTACTGCTGTTCGCGATCTTCCTCTGGCGAGGCATTCGCACTGCGCTGCGAACGCAAGATGTGTTCGGGCGCTTCCTGGCAGTCGGAATCACCAGCATGATTGTGGTGCAAGCCTTCATCAACATCAGCGTGGTGCTCGGAATGATGCCCACCAAAGGCATCCCGCTGCCCCTAGTTTCCTACGGCGGCTCTTCTTTGTTGGTAACCTTGGCGTGCATCGGCGTGTTGCTGAACATATCAAAGCAAGCCGAGTAGCTCGTGTAGAGCGGACACTCCTGCCCGCTGAATGTTGACCTTAAATGAATCACGTGGGGACAGCCGCCCCGGCTGTCCCGCCGAGCGAAGCTCGGCCAGAGGTCGCCAGACACCATGCAGCTAAAGCGTTAACTTCTCGCGCCTTTCAAACTGCCATTCCGGTTTATAGTCACTTGATGCGGGCCATTCTAGCGGGAGGCGGGACCGGCGGACATGTGATCCCCGCACTCGCCATCGCTCAGCAACTGCAGAAAGATTATGCCGCCGAGGTGCTCTTCATTGGCACCGCTCGCGGAATCGAGAACCGATTAGTCCCCGCCGCTGGTTTCGCTCTGCGGTTCGTCCAGGTCGGTGCCCTCAAAAATGTCAGCCTGGCAACGCGGCTGAAAACATTCTTCGATTTGCCGCGAGCCGTATGGGATTCCGGCCGCATTCTCTCCGAGTTTCGGCCCGACATTGTGATCGGTGTCGGCGGGTACGCCTCCGGCCCGGCGATGCTGGCTGCGGCGCTGCGCAAAGTTCCGATGCTCGTATTTGAGCCGAATTTCGTGCCCGGATTTGCCAATCGCCTGGTAGCACCGCTGGTTTCGGGAGCCGCAGTGCACTTCGCTGAAACGGGACGCTACTTCCGCCGCTGCGAAGTGACCGGAGTGCCAGTGCGCGAAGCCTTTTTCCAGATCGCCAAGCATAATCCCGTAACTGCGAAGCCGACCCTGCTCGTCTTCGGAGGAAGCCAGGGCGCGCACGCGATCAACCTGGTTGTCATGGATTCGGCTGCCGCGCTGCGCCAGCGCGTTCCCGGAATTCATATCGTCCATCAAACCGGCGAACGTGACTATAATGACGCTCAAGCGGCGTACGCGAATCTGGGCAACTCTGTTGAAGTCTATCGTTTTATCGACGATATGCCGGGTTTATTTGCCCGGGCTGATTTGCTCATTTGCCGCTCTGGGGCAAGCACCGTGGCCGAAGTAACGGCGGCAGGGAAGCCCGCGGTTTTTGTGCCTTTCCCGCGGGCTGCCGACGATCATCAAAAGCGCAATGCAGAAGCACTGGAGCGGGCGGGCGCGGCGGTGATGCTAGAGGAGCCGAAGCTGAATCGCGAAAGCCTGGTAGAGGCGGTCGGTTCGCTGTTCAGCAATCCATCGCGCCTTGAAAGGATGGGCGACGCGGCTCGCAAGCTTTCGCATCCAAATGCCGCACGTGACATAGCGGCCATGGCAGCCCGGCTGGCAGCAATGAAGAACTAGCCACAGATCTTCACGGATTAGTCTTCTGTTAGATCCGCGTCTATCCGTGCAGATCCGTGGCGAAGAAGTTGACCTAAATGTTCGCCAAAATCCAACGCATACATTTTGTCGGAATCGGCGGCATCGGTATGAGCGGTATTGCCGAAGTCCTGTTGAACCTCGGCTATAAGGTTTCCGGCTCCGACCTAAAGAGTTCCACCGTCACCGAGCGCCTGGCCAGCCTCGGCGCTGCAATTTTTGAGGGACACCGCGGCGAGAACATCGTCGGCGCCGAAGTGGTCGTGGCCAGTTCAGCCATCGCGGCCGACAATCCAGAAATCTCCCAGGCTCACGCCCTCCACATTCCCGTCATCCAGCGTGCCGAGATGCTGGCCGAACTGATGCGCCTGAAGTACGGCATCGCCATTGCCGGGATGCACGGTAAGACCACTACCACTTCCATGGTCGCGGCCGTATTAGCTGGCGGCGATCTCGATCCGACGGTGGTCGTAGGTGGCCGTGTCGACGCCATGGGGTCGAACGCCCGGTTGGGTAAATCGCAGTACCTGGTTGCCGAGGCCGACGAGAGCGACCGTTCGTTTCTCAAACTCTCGCCCATTCTCGCCGTCGTCACCAACATTGATCGCGAACACATGGACTGCTATCGCAACATTCGCAATGTGAAGCGGGCTTTTCTGGATTTTATGGATCGTGTCCCTTTCTACGGCATGGTGGTCGTCTGCAACGATGATCCCCTATTGCGCCGCATGCTTCCCCAGATTCAGCGCCGGACGGTCACTTATGGCACGCGTCGCGGTTCCGACTTTCACATTAAGCCAGGCAAGTCCGTGCTCAGCCCCGGGGAATACCGCCCGATCAGCTGTTTCCACGTAAGCTTTCAGCAAAAACCCTTGGGCGAGTTCCGTTTGCACGTGCCTGGCGTGCACAACGTGCTGAACGCCACGGCGGCGATTGCCGTAGGCATCGGCCTCGACATCGACGTGGAACAGATCCGCTCGGCGCTAGAAAACTTCAGTGGCGTGGATCGTCGTTTCCAGTTGCGCGGCACGGCCGCCGGGATAAGCGTGATTGATGATTACGGGCACCACCCTACCGAAGTCCGTGCCACACTGGCTGCCGCCCGGCAGTGCGGATTTCGCAGGATCCACGTCGTCTTCCAGCCGCACCGTTACACCCGCACGCAGTTGCTCATGGACGAGTTTGCCCATGCGTTTCACGATGCCGATACTCTGTTCATCCTCGACATCTATGCCGCCAGCGAACCGCCGATCGAGGGAATCAGCGGAGAAGCCTTAGCTCGCCACATTCGAGACGAAGGTGAACGGGAAGCCCACTACGCGGCCTCTTTTGCCGAAGCGGCAGAAGAGATCGTCGCTGGAGCCCAGGAAGGAGACATGATCCTAACCCTCGGCGCAGGCAGTGTCTCGCAACTCGGTCCAATGATTCTGGAAAAGCTTCAAGCCAAACAGGAGACGATCACCGGCACACCAACGTCCCTGGTTACGACGTCTCCGAAATAAGACTCTGGCAACCCGGCTATCCCTGAAAAATGCCAAGTGTGGGAAACGGGAATGCATACGTCCCTCGGTGCTGTTCCGATTTCCGAACAACCCAACGAAAGCTACCGTTTGTAGCTCGCGGAATGTGAAAATGGAATCTGCCCTTATGGATCAGCAACCCGAACGCACGACAAACCTCCGTCGTTTTCAAAGATATGAGCTCGAAACCGAACTCAGAGCAGCGATGCTCGGAGTGCAACACCGCGAGATGCGCGGGCGCTCTTTGAATATCAACGAGGGCGGGATCGCAGGGATATTTGTCGCTGGATGGGAAGTCGGCACCTCTGTCGCCCTGCAATTCTCAGTCCCGATTGCCACCAGCCCGGTTAGAGTAAAGGGCGTCGTGCGGAACTGCACCGGGTACCGCTACGGTTTTGAGTTCTCGGATTTGACCGCCGAAGAACGCGAGACCATCAAGCGAACCTGCAGGACCCTCGACCTGCTGCAATAACTTGATTGGCGCGGGTGTCCCCGGCCGTGCGTTCGCGAAGAAAAAAGCCGCCAGTTCTGGCTGGCGGCTGAAAGCATTAGTTTTCGGTTAGAACAATGGAACTCTGCTGACCGCTGCAGTTCTTTGCTGGATCGTAGACCGCCGACCCGTCCCGCTTGCCTTGCGAGGCGCGGAACATCAGCGTCCCGCCTTTGACCTTCTCCGGCAATCCTTTGAATTGCGTCTTGCCATCGACGTTGGTGGCAGCCTCGAGATCGAGCTTGCGGACGCCCGCAAACCCGTAAGCAATGTGGACTCGGATGCGCGCGTCGTAAACTGGCGCGCCTTTGGCATCGGTAACGGTGAAGGCGATCGAACAAGGGCCGGCTTCTCCGTCCATCACTGGAACCTGGTGCGGATCCGGAAGTTGCTGGGCGTGTAAGACTAAGAGAGCGCCGGCAAGAAGGAAGATTGCCGCAGTGACGAGTCTGCAGAATTGAACGAGTACGCTCACAGATCCACCTCACCTCGATTACAGCACAGGGGACCCAAGGATGCGCGGGCGCGATCAAAAACAAAAGCCGCCAGCTTTTGGCTGACGGCTGTAGAGACGTAGCTAGCTACGTCTCTACCTGGATGCCTAATTCTCGTACAGCAGCACGCCTTCGGTCGTCTTTTCCGAGTCTACCGGACGGTAGAACAGCTTATTGTCCCCGAGGAAGACCTCGATGAACGCCGGCCGCGTAGCAATCGTGCCCTGGATCAATGCCTCCGAGAGCGGGTCCTCGATATATTTCTGCAGAGCTCTGCGCAGCGGACGCGCGCCGTAGCTGCGGTCCACCAGCGTTTGGTTGAGAATCCACTTCTTGGCTTCGTCGGTCACCGTGACTGTGATCGCTTTCTGCGCCAGGTTCTGGTTCAGTTGGCTGACCATGAGTTCCAGGATCTGGATCAGATCGGTTTCGCTCAAAGCACTGAACAGGATGATTTCGTCCAGGCGGTTGAGGAACTCAGGGTTGAACGTGCGCTTCACTTCGTTCTTCACCAGATCTTCGACCTTTTCCGAGATCATGTCTTCCTTGCTCGACTGGAAGCCCAGACCCTCGCGACGCTGCAAATGCCGCGCTCCGATGTTCGAGGTCATAATCAGGATGGTGTTCTTGAAGTCCACCGTGTTGCCCAAGCCGTCGGTGAGTTGGCCGTCTTCAAACACCTGCAACAGAATGTTGAAAACATCCGGATGCGCTTTTTCGATTTCGTCCAACAAGACGACGGAGTAAGGCGCCCGCTTCACCCGCTCCGTGAGTTGCCCGCCCTCTTCGTAACCCACATATCCCGGAGGCGAGCCGATCAGCTTCGACACCGAATGTTTCTCCATGAATTCGGACATATCAAAGCGGACCAGGGCTTTCTCGGTGCCGAACATGAATTGAGCCAGGGTGCGGGCGACTTCGGTTTTGCCGACGCCCGTGGGACCGAGGAACAGGAACGACCCGATGGGGCGGTTCGGATTCTTCAATCCGGCGCGGCTGCGGCGAATGGCGCGGGCCAGAGCGCTGATGGCTTTGTCCTGCGAAATAATGCGCTTGTGCAGCTCTTCCTCGATGCGCAGCAGCTTCTGAGTTTCTTCTTCCTTGATCGAGGTTACGGGGACTCCGGTCCAGCGGGAGACCACGTCTTCGATGTCTTCGCGGCCGACTACGCCGGTCGAAGATTCGTCCAAATGATATTTTTCGCGAAGAGCGCGCAGGTTCTCGCGCTCTTTGCGTTCCTCGTCAGAATAGAAACGGGCCTTCTCGAACTCGTGGTTCGCGATGGCGTTTTCCATCCGGTGAACGATGAACTTGATGCGCTTCTGCACCTCGGTGAGTTCCTCGGGCAGCGAGGTCTGGCGCAGTTTTACGCGGGCGCCAGCTTCGTCGACCAAGTCGATCGCCTTGTCGGGCAGGAAGCGGTCGGGAATATAACGGTTCGAGTGCGATACCGCGAAGTTGATGGCGTCGTCGGTGTAGGTGACGGCGTGAAACTTCTCGTACCGGTCTTTGATCCCAAACAGAATCTTGGTGGCGTCGACTTCATTCGGCGGTGGAACTTTCACTGCCTGGAATCGGCGTTCGAGCGAGCGGTCTTTTTCGATGGACTTGCGATACTCGCCCGGTGTGGTGGCACCGATGCACTGGATTTCTCCGCGTGACAACGCGGGCTTCAGGATGTTGGCTGCATCGAGCGAGCCCTCAGCCGAGCCTGCGCCGACCAGGGTATGCAATTCATCAATGAAGATGATCGAGTTCTGAGACTCCATCAATTCTTTCATGATGGTCTTGAGACGCTCTTCAAACTGGCCACGATACTTGGTGCCGGCGACAATCAGTGAAAGATCCAATGCCAGAATGCGTTTGTCCGCAAGGAATGACGGAACCTCGCCATCGGCAATGCGCTGCGCCAGGCCTTCGACTATGGCGGTCTTGCCCACACCGGGTTCGCCGATCAATACGGGATTGTTCTTGGTGCGACGGCAGAGAATTTGAACCACGCGTTCCAGTTCGCCGTCGCGCCCGACGAGAGGGTCAAGCTGAGAATCCATCGCAGCCTGAGTCAGGTCGCGCGAAAACTCGCTCAGCAGGGAAGATTCACGCTGCCGCTGGGGTTGAGCTTTTTCCTGGCTGGTGCGAGCTAATTCCTCTCGTATGGTCGAGAGTCTCAGGCCGCGCTCGTGCAGAATCTCGGCGGCAAAGCACTTTTCTTCTCGCAGCAAGCCCAAGAGCAAATGCTCGGTGCCAATGTGCTTGTGGGAAAGGCGTTCCGCCTCTTCCGCGGCATAAGCGAGCACGCGCTTGCATTCGTTGCTTAGAGGCAGGTCCACGGAAGTGGAAACCTTTTCGCGGATGGTGGTGTGTCCCTCGATCTGTTTACGAATGGACTCGACCGAAGCGTGCGAACGCAGAAAGCGATTAGTCAGGGCTTTATCTTCGCGCAGAAGTCCCAGCAGAAGATGTTCCGTCTCAATATAAGGAGACCCGAACTGGCTGGCTTCATAGCGCGCAAAAAAGATAACGCGCCTCGCCTTCTCCGTATAACGTTCAAACATATAGCCCTTTCCCCTGAGCTCTCGGGGAGCCTCCTGGGTCAACCTGGCGGCCCGGCTCCTCGGATCTCCCTGACCCTAAGTTAATGGTGCAATCAAAGTGCCAACCGCTACACTCTTTATATCGCGGATTTGACTCGCAGTATTCAGTTACCAAAGACACCTTACTTGTCGTTTCTCCGCAAGTGGTTGCAACTTCTTGCCAAGTTGCCCGACTGGCGGCGCGTTTTGACTAGCCCTCTGTATTCCGACACGTTGCGGGAGAAAAGTCAATTCCCGTGATGTGCTAGACGGGTAGCGTTTCCGGTGCCACCTCCTCAATCTTCCCCTGCTGTAACCGCAACACGCGTTGGCAGCGACGGGCAAACGCGAAGTTGTGGGTGGCGATGAGGGAAGTCAGTTGATAGTCGCGATGCAACCTGGCGATCAGCTCGAAAACTGAATCCGCCGTACGGCTATCGAGGTCTCCCGTCGGCTCATCCGCCAGCAAGAGCTTGGGCTGAGTAATCAGTGCCCTAGCCAATGCCACGCGCTGTTGCTCACCCCCTGAAAGCTCTCCCGAACGATGATGCGAGCGCTGGTCCAATCCGACCTCACCAAGCCATCGCGAAGCCTCTGCTTGCGTTTCCTGCCAGGCGCGATCCCGAAGCAGCAGCGGCATGGCCACATTCTCCAGCGCCGTAAACTCCGGCAGCAGGTAGTGAAACTGCCAGACAAAGCCGACCTCGCGGTTGCGAAACTCGGCTGCAGCGTTCTCCGAAAGCGAACTCAATTGCAAGTTCGCGAAGTATACGTCACCTGCGGAAGCCCGATCAAGAGCGCCAACGATGTGCAGCAAGGTACTCTTTCCCGCACCCGATTCCCCGACGATGGCTAGCATCTCGCCCTTGGCCACCTGAAACGACAAATTTTCAAAGAGCACCAAATCCGACTTGCCGGATTGGAAGACTTTCTTAAGCCCCTCGATCCTTAATATGGGCTTCTCTATTAGATGCACCCGCCATGCTCCTCGTCTCATGAATCCAGGGTGCCGAGCTACCATCTACTCCGCTCACCCTAGTCGACTCACTGCGGCAGCTTGCCATTCCCATTAAAACACGGGTACGGCGGAAACGTTTCTGCCCACGTTTCGGGAGCATCTCCAACCAACTGTACTTCAGAAATCACAGGTCTGGATGTGATCTCGATCACTGGTGTGCGCATCCAGAGAATGGGTCCCAAAAGTCATGTTCTCGGGATCGATGATGGCAGGATGACAGAAGGGGTCACGGCGGATGTCACAAGAGGGTCAAAACCGGGTCAAGAGATTTGTCGTCACCTGCAGATCGCTGTGCGCAAGCCAGTGTCCCAAGGTCATTCGTAGCGCAAGGCCTCGGCGGGAAGAATCCGCGCTGCCGACCAGGACGGATACACAGTTGCGATCAGCGAGATGCCAATCGCCACGAGCGCCACCAGCACACCGTCCATGGCCCGCGGCGCGAAGGGCACGTAATCAATGGAGTAGACCTCGGGGGCCAGAGACAGCAGGTGGTAGTGCCCGCCCGCCCAAGAAAGCGCGTAGCCGAGGACCAGGCCAATGGCGGTTCCGACCACCCCAATCAGCACACCTTGGGCAATGAAGATGCGGCGAACCTGCGACTTGCGCGTTCCCATGGAAATGAGCACGGCGATGTCGCGAGTCTTTTCCATGACCATCATGGTCAGCGAGATCAGAATGTTGAGCGCGGCCACGAAGACAATCAAGCCGATAGTGATAAACGTGACCAGACGTTCCAACCGCAGAGCACGAAACAGCGCCTTGTTCTGTTCCATCCAGTTCGTAGTCATGAAACCCTTGCCAGCGGTCTGTTCCAGTTGCCTGGAGATTTGATCGGCTCCGTAGATGTCGTCCACTTTAAACTGGATCACCGAAACCAGATCACCGAGGCCGAATAGCTGCTGCGCGTCGCTGAGACGAGTGAACGCCCAAGAACTGTCATAGTCATAGAAACCGGAGTTGAAGATTCCCACGACGCGGAAACGGTTGTACTTGGGCACCATGCCAAACGGAGTGAGCTCACCTTGCGGGCTGGTCACGAGCACGATGGAGCCAACAGTAGCCGCCAACTCGTCGGCCATATCTTTGCCGAGAATAATCGGCGGCATGGCCGCGACCCGGTTCTCTACGCTCTGAAGGTCCGTGGGAGATTGGTTCGCCTGTGTGGCGCGGGCGCCCTCGCCCGCGTTGGTAGCGGCAAAGTCGGGCGTGCCGCCCTGACCGGGTCGAAGACCCGGTCCCACACGATCTGTGCTTTCTTCCAGTGCGTCGGCCGAACCAAGCTTTACTGTACTCAACAGATCGCTGACCTTTCTTTCTTCGGCGGGGATCATGCCCTTCAATACGGCGCCGCGAGCCCGTGGGCCGCGAGAGATCAGAACCTGCTCGTAGATCGCCGGGGCTGTGGCAACAATATGCGGCTCTTTCGACAGACGATCCATGAGCGGATGCCAGTCTTTGATTCCGTCGCTCTGGATGCGGAGCAGATTGATGTGGGACGTCGAGCCGAGGAGGCGGTCCTGGAGATCCTGGCGAAATCCGTTGTTGATGGCGAGCGCGACGACCAGGGAGGCGACCCCGGCGGCGACTCCGGCGATGGAAATGCCGGTGATGACGCCGATGACGGCCTGGCGCCTCTTAGCACGCAAATACCGGGATGCCACAAAAAGTTCAAATCTCATCAGAGCCATTAGGCGTCAGCCCAATGGAATTATAGATGGACCATCGAGGACGGGCCTCTGGCCCGTCCGGCCGGGCGGGGACGCCCGGCCTCCATCAGGCTAGCTGGGCATTTCGTGCGGAATGATGGGCCGGACCTCGATCGAACCCCAACGTGCCGAGGGGATTCGCGCGGCCAGCGACAGGGCTTCTTCGTAGTCTTTGGCTTCGACGAGGTAATAGCCGCCAAGCTGTTCTTTGGTTTCGGCGAACGGGCCATCGGTGACCGAGCGCTTTTTGTCGCGCACCCGCACGGTTTTGGCCTTGGAAATACGGTCCAGTTCGTTGCCGCCTCGCATGTGGCCACTGCCCGCGATGCTCTTGGAGAACTCCATGTACTCCTGTTCGATTTTGTTCTGTTCCGCCGGGCTCATCTTGTTGAAGTGGTTTTCGTTTCCGTAAATAAGCAGCAGATATTGCATCTTGGTCAGGCCTCCTCGCCTGTACTACTGGTTAGTCGAACGGGACGTTTCATTATCGACAAAGCCCCGAACAAATATTTTCGGCGATGCGGGTGAGTCGCGAACTTCCGGCCTAAACTCTGGGCAGCACTGCCGGTACTCTTTCTCGATAGGCTCGATATTCTTTTCCAAATCGTTGCTCGAGTTCCGCGTCTTCCAATCGAATCATGATCGTGCCCGTGATCATCGCGAACACAGTTAGTGCATAGCAGACTGCCAGCCCAGTACCCAGGGTCCACGCCAGCATCTGGCAGAGATGCGCGAGATAGACCGGATGTCGAACCCGGCCGCGGATTCCTGACGTAACCAACTGCTGTTCGCGATGGTTGGGCAGAATCTCGGGAAGGCCGCTCAGTTGGGCGGTGCTGAAGTGCTTTCCGGATTGCGAGTAGATCCAGAGGCCGATCGAGAATAGAAGGATGGCGGGAATCCACGTCCAGGGCGTGGTGTAGAGCGCGGCATGTCGCCATCGTAGCGTGAGCAGTCCGAGAACAATCCACATCGCAATCCACACGGGCAGCAGAACGAAGTATGGAGAGCGTTTTCGCGAGCGCCAGTAGTCGGCGCGCGGGTGGATCAGCAGCCAGAAGCTGGGAATGGTCGAGTAAACTACGCAGGCGATCCAGCCGCATAAATTGAGCCCTTGGGTCATGGGGTGGTTTGAGCCATTGTCTCATTCTCAATTGCGCAGTCCGTTCGCGGAC
>Ga0316363_10000084_pt1 | contig 143911 bp, 114 predicted proteins | sample Sb_taG_3_FD_200459 | JGI IMG/M metagenome (GOLD analysis project Ga0316363, IMG submission 200459) | Peat soil microbial communities from Weissenstadt, Germany - Sb_50d_a_PC metaG (v2) (version 2) | ecosystem: Environmental > Terrestrial > Soil > Wetlands > Peat | place: Germany: Weissenstadt... | reverse complement strand
TCCGTGCCGGTTTTTGGAGAACGTGGAGTGATGCGGGATCTCCTGATCGAAGCCCAGACCGGTGAACCAGCGCCACGCCAGGTGCATGCGCAGTTCCTCCACCAGCTTCCGTTCGCTGGTGATGCCGTACAAGTAGCCGATCAAAAGGATGCGCAGCAGAAGTTCGGGATCAATGGAAGGACGGCCGGTTTCGCTGTAACTCGCTTTCAGCTTCTCCCGCACAAAGGCAAAGCTGATGTGCTTTTCGATCAGCCGCAGCACATGAGTCTCAGGAACATGATCTTCCAGCCGGAAGTAATAGAACAGAGCTTCAGAGCGGTCGTGTTGTCCCATCACGATTAGCAGGCCTCCGACGATCAGAATCAAACAGAGCATGAGCAGTTACTTTCTTCTAGCATGCTTCTGCTGAATCTCATCTCGCTAATCGACGTGACTTTTTCAACACCCACAGGCGATTACACTCATTGGAAATTGGCCGGTCCCAGGTCAATGAGTGTAATGGGGATGTTACGACAGTTGAGTGGCTAGGCTGTGGCTCTTTGCGATCACCGCTCATCAAGAGGTTCTACGCCGCCGGATGCTCCTCCATCTGCGGCCGCGGCGTCGGCAGCTGAGGCACCGCGATGCCCAACCACTGGCCCAATCCACGAAAATGGCTCAGCCATGCGTCATTCACCGTTCCTGCTCCGTTGCCCGCGACCGCCTGCGAGAGCTCGTAATACGCGTTTTGCGATCTCCAGAGATCCAGTTCGAACGGGTGGACTCGCGGAAGCGCGATCACGTTTTCGACCTCTCCCAGAATGTGCAGATTGCTCGGGTTGCGCATCCAGCGGTTCATCAGCGCGTTCAATCGTTGTCGCAGCGCGGATTCCAGGTTGGAGGCATCCAGGCTAAACTCGCTTCGCTGAACACCATCCAAGAGCGATCGGACCACCTCCAACTCCGTTCCTTGATCTGCCAAAGCGCGACGTACGGCCGTCGCCAGGACGAACTCAGTAGTGAGCCGCAAAACTGGCGGCAGGGGAATTTGCAGCTCCGACAGGAAACACATCAGCGGTGCGTGATCTTCGTACACGCGGCGGTACAGCGCCTCCGCATCGCTCAGTGTGGAATCAATGATCTGGCTGACAATTCTTCTGCGCTCGTCTTGAAACAGTGATTTCAGCGAATAGGTTGAGCCGTAAAAATAGCGATCAATCAGGCGCAGGCATGTGGGGAGATCGGCTGCGGAAAACTCTTTACAAGCCTGATCCATAAATTCTTCGAACCAGGGGTTGTCACCGAGCGGACGCACGCCCGCGCTCAAATTGTGATCGCCAAAGTGGAGCACTCCGAAGCCCACTTTCAACGAAGTGTTAGTCGTCTCCGACGTGAGCAGAGCCACGCCCACAAAAAATCTTGTTTTGCCGGACTGCAGAAACTGGGACCTTTCCAGCGCGACCCGATAACAGAAAATTGAATCGTGTCCGTCGTATCCGCCGAAGATCGAACTGATAACGTAATGCGCGCCTACGCCGACCAGATCCAGCATCGTGGGTTTGATGAACCGCTCATAGACGTGCCTGCCATTCCCGCAACCAGGCACGTTGCTCCAGGCTTCCTGTAACCGCTGCAGGAAGGCCTCTTCCCGGTCCTCACCTGTGACCTGCCGGCTCAACTGCAAGGCACGGGCTGCGTACTGCAGAATCTGCAATGTCGCCGGACCGGTCAGTTCATCGAAAAACCAGCCGCAACTGGTGTACATCAGCATGAGGTGGCGTTGCATTTCCAGTAGACGCAAAGCTTCCACTTGCTCAGCCGCCGAGAGTGGCCGTATGGTGTGCTGCGCGAAGAAGGCGTCTTTGTTTTCCAAAGATCGATCGAGCACCACCTGGATGTAGTCGTCGCGCGCGGCCCAGGGATTGATGAACAGCCTGGCGCCCCTCGTCTCGTACACAGCGCTCAGGTCGTCGCGCATCCAGTCCAGTGCACTCCGCAGTGGACGGCGCCACTGCTGATTCCATGAATTGCCCCCACCTGATCTGCAACCGCAGTCGTTGACCACCGCGCAATGCCGTGCTGACAACTCCAGGAAGTCTTCTCGAGGATCTCCACCTCCTGTTCTGGCGGGTGCAGGGCTAGGTATTCGCCATAGTTGGTGATCCGGGCAAGTTGGTTGCGTTCCAGGTAATCGAGGGTATACGCCAGGGCCATATCGCCATGCGGATAATGATGGCCGTAGGTTTCGCCATCGGTGGCAATGTGCACGATCTGCGGCCACTGGCGTTCAGCGTTGAAACCGCTGAGCAGTCGGTGCGCAAATCGTTCCCCATCCATCAGCAGGTTTTCGAAAGCGACGGCATGTGAGATTGGGCCGTCGTAGAAGAACAAGCTGATCGTGCGTCCGGAAGGCAGGTAGCACTGGTAAGCACGTGTCGGATCGATCTTGCCTCCTTCCATGCCCTGCCATTCTTCCCAAAGACGATTGCGCATGCGTCGAGCCTGGTGGGGAGCTAGGACGGTGAACTTAATCCCGGCTTCGCTCATAACTTCGAGGGCTTCCACATCCACAGCGGTCTCCGGGAGCCACATGCCCTCCGGATCACGTCCGAAGCGGCGCTGGAAGTCGCGGATTCCCCACGTGATCTGAGTGCGCTGATCGCGACTGTTGGCCAACGGCAGGATCATGTGGTTATACGCCTGGGCTAGCGCTGATCCGTGACCGGAAAAAACCTGCTGGCTTTGCCGGTCTGCCCCAAGGATCCGCTGATAAGCCTGGGGTGCGTTCTGCTCCATCCAGGAAAGCAGCGTGGGACCAAAGTTGAAGCTGATGTGGGCGTAGTTGTTGACGATTTTCGCGATTCTGGACTGTCCGTCTAGAATCCGCGCAGCCCCGTTCGGCAAGTAGCACTCCGCCGTGACGCGCTCGTTCCAATCATGATAGGGGGAAGCGGAGTCCTGTAGCTCGACCGCTTCGAGCCACGGATTCTCCCTCGGCGGCTGATAAAAATGACAATGGATACAAACGTAGCGCTCCATCGCGCCGAAGCTCCCCCGATCAGCCCTCACAGCAAGGAAAAAGGGGCAGGCGGATAGATACCGCCGTCTCCCCCCACACAAGCAACAGTAGCGCTGCGTCGCGAACAGGAATATAGACATCTCTGGTACCTCTTGTTCCAGGTCACAGCAGATCGACTCCGGCGTCCAGAAACGGGCTTCGCGGAGGGAAATCTTGAGCCCTGTGCTGATTCGCCGATTGGGTAATTTTCAAACCGGACGGTTCACGCTGGGATTATCAAGTGACAAAGAAAGAAGGCTTGGTTCGATTTCTTCAATTCCGCAACTTCTAAACTCATTGAGGATGGCTGACCCCGGTCAATGAGTGTAATGGCGATGTTACGTCAACTACGAACATGGCTCCCAGTTTCCGGACTCCTAGGCATACCCTTCCGACTCCTGTTCATCCTGCCCCTGACCGGGAACCATGAACTCTTCGACGGCGACATGGGCAATTACCTGGTGAGAATCCGGTCAAGCATCTTGTGCAGCACTGCTAGGTCACGAATTCGCTCACCTTGATTGAGCCATGGGTCATGCTCTTTTATTAGGAATTGGATCGTGCAGGAGCTGTCGATCCGCGGCAGAAGATAAATGTCCTTTACAGACTTGTCGTCGGGGGTGCACCGGCAGATCAACGTGGGATAGTCGCGCTCAAATCGATTCACAGGGATACACCATCGCAATCCAAAACCGAAGTTTCTGCACCGGCAAATCGACACCGACAACTTCACTCTGTCGTGAAAGAGCAACGCCTGTCGGGTTCCACCTCTTTCCTGAACTGCTGTCACCTGCGTCTTGAATATTCTCCGTATTCGACTGAAAACCTCGCGGCGGATCCCACGAAGGCGCCGCGTCGACTTCCGCACTCCAGGGATATTTCTGAACTCTTCATACCCAATTAGGGCGTAGGCTTGCCGGAGGCCTCCAAATCGCCGAGTGTAAGTCGTTGATACAGGTAAACTCGGCGACTCGTTGATAATGTGCTCTGACAGCTTACCTTGGCTCAGCAACAGCGTTTGCAAACCTGCGAGCAACTCTGCATTTGACTTGCTGACAGTTGAATTTCTAAGAATTCTCTGAGCCTCAGCGTACGTTTTTTGGTCGATCACCGGTTCGAAGGCACCCACCTTCGTAATCCACTTTTCGGCTGGAACTTTGACGGATCGAACGCCCAATGGCCCGGTTGTGCGCCGCCATGTTGCGCATCCGGCGTACTTCGGATTCTCCAATATTTCCTGAACATGGCCGCCGTTCCACGGCACATGGGGATGCGCAACACCCTTCCCGTTTAAGTACGCTGCGATAGCATCAGCACTGAGCCGCTTTGTAATTTTGAGTCGATATATCTCCCGAACGGTCTTGACCTCGTGGTCAGGTCCCGGGACCAAAATGATTCGGCCTGTTCGGATGTCTTTGATCTCACCATGAGCCAGCAAGTGCCTCCGAACCCCATCGGAAGAAACCAACATCCGGCGTAATCCGTAGCCTGCAGCACCTCCTGCTCGGAATCCACTCTCAGTCAGCAGGACTTTTGTGCGACTGAGTCGTTGGGAAAGGTCTCGGCTGTATTCTGCGGCCATAACACGTTTCAACGTCTTCATCACCACGGCTGGCGATGAAGTACTGTTCTTGAAAGGCTCTGCGCAGTAGTGCACTGGGACTCCGGCGCTTCTGCAGAGGAATTCGTAGTGCGCCGATTCGTCTATGTCTTGAAACCTTCCCCAGCGGCTGACATCGTAGACCAGCACTGCGTTGAACGTATTACGACCACTGACGACGTCTTGTAGCAATTGCGTTAGCCCTTTTCGCCGCTTTAGAGTCAGTCCGCTCCTGCCACTGTCTTCATAGGTACGCTCCACCATAAAACCATGCTTTTGGGCATAGCGCTGGATTGCTGCTGCTTGATATGCAAGTGAGAGCTTTTGTTCATCGGTTGACATGCGCAGATATAAAGCGGCGGGAACCGAGGAGTTAGGCACGGTTTCTCCTTTTCGAGACTCGATGTCCTACCGAAATGTCGGCAGCGTGCCGAAGTATCGGCAGGAGATTTCACCGCCGAAACAATCGTGTTGCTGTCTTTTCAATGACTTCCCCATCTTTACTGATTGGCAATGGAGTTGCCCTGTAGGATCCACTCGGCCTCCAGGTCATGAATACGCTCCAGCATAAACATGATTACGACTATCCAAGGTCGCTTCTTCAAGCCAAACGACGGGAGTTGAGAGCCGTGGAGCTCAATTACCAAAACAACCTGATTCCCACAATCGACTATCTCAGTTGCCGGCGGTCTCTTTGTCAGGCGATCAATGAGCTTGAAACGCTCTTACAAGGAGCACCTCATCCTCAACAATGAAGGATAAACAGTGCCAGCATATTACACGATTGACGCTGGAAATCGAATCGTTCGCACAATATTCACTGGAGTGGTAGCGCACAGCGACCCTGCTAACAACAACCTCAAGTTGAGCCATGACCCTGCTTTCGAGCCGACCTTCTCTGAACTGATTGAGTTTAACGATGTGTCGGACATTCAGGTCAACTCCACTGACCTTTTGGCACTACTAAAGTTGGACCCGTTTTCCGAGAACTCAAGGCGTGCGTTCGTAGTCGGTTCTCGAAATGTGATTTATGGGATCGTTCGCATGTACGAAATACTCAGAAACGAGACCCCTTGCGTCAGGATTTTCGAGACAGCGGACGAGGCGCTGTCTTGGCTAACAATGGACCGATGCATCGCTCGCTGAACGAGCTTGGTCGATTTTGTCTACGATACCCGCATACGATTATGCCCGGCAAACCATAGGATCGCCGCGCGGCTGTTGTAACTACCTGAAAGCATTGCCTTTAGGAGAAAAGCCACAATAAAGCTAAAGTCCCCCTTCCCCTCAGCCGATGTGTGCTTTTGAGGAGGCACACATGGTTACGGAGAACACTCCCGCTGCTCAGTACCTTCGCATGTCCACTGAACACCAACAGTATTCCATCGAAAATCAAGCACGATGGGTCCAGCAGTACGCCCGATCCCACGGTTTCACGGTCACTCGCACCTACTCCGATTCTGCGAAAAGCGGACTTTGGCTTAAGGGAAGACCCGGACTTCGGGGGCTCCTGCGCGATGTCACAGAGGGAAACACTGACTACAAAGCCATTCTGGTCTACGATGTCAGCCGATGGGGGCGATTCCAAGACACCGACGAGGCTGCTCACTATGAGTTCGTATGCAAGTCGGCTGGGATTCCAGTCCACTACTGCGCGGAGACGTTTGTCAACGATGGCAGTCTGCCAAGTGCGATCATGAAGGCCGTTAAGAGGGCAATGGCAGGAGAGTACAGCCGAGAGTTGGGTGTCAAGGTCTTCATCGGAAAGAAACGACTAGCTGAACTTGGGTTTTGGCAAGGCGGCCCCCCTGGCTACGGGTTCCGGAGACTACTGGTATCCCCAGAGCGCAAGCCCAAACAACTCCTCTCTCGTGGTGAGAGGAAGAGCCTTATGACGGATCGTGTGATTCTGGTCCCCGGCACCCCCGATGAGGTGGAACGGGTGCGGGACATCTTTAGACTGTTTACAATCAAGAAACTAGGTTTGAAAGCCATTGCTCGCGATCTGAACCAACGCGGAGTGCCCAGCCCCCACAATGCGCGATGGACGCACTCGGTTGTGAGGACAATACTTTCAAATCCCAAATACGTGGGGTGTAACGTGTTCAATCAGACTACTGGCAGATTGGGAGCACCGCCCGTTGCCCGACCACGAGCCGAGTGGATCATAATTCCTGACGCTTACGAAGGTATTGTCGATCCGACGATTTTTGACAGAGCCCAGAGAAGGCTTGAGAGCCTCGTGATCTGGAAAACAGACGAGCAACTTTTGCAAGAGTTAAGATCCCTGCTGGAATCTCACGGGACGCTAACTCCTAAAGTCATTGACGACGCTCGCAGAACAGCCTGTTCGCGCACGCTCGGGCGCCGTTTCGGAGGGCTCCGCAAGGCATATGAATTGATTGGCTACAGAAAAGAAAATTGAAGAAAAACCCCGGCTCGCTGCGAGTGACCAAAAGGTTGGTTCTCACTGTCCTTGACCAGGCCCTAGCCGAAGTCGCCGGAGCAGCGGCATCGACGGGCGTCCATCTATCGCCTCACTGACCACGTGCTCTCGAAGAAGACTGGAGTAAAAACGAGGTAGCTCGGATCACGTCCGTCTGATGCGCCGCTGAGGAGGGAGGGATGAATACTTCGGCGTCTCGTGGTGCACCTGGGTAGCGTGCCGATTGATAGCCGTAGCCCCTTGGGTGCGGAGGCTGCCGTTCTTGGCGTCGAAGTCGAGTGTACTGACGCTGTATTCGCAGCTAGTACACTTGAACTGTGTTCCCCCTTCTATCCGATTGGTAGTGTAGTTTGCCACGGTTTGATTGTAGTCCTCCGCTCAGAAGGAAGGAAGGAAGGTCAATGAGTGAAATAGAGATATTACGCCAACAATCGAAGGCGGGCCGCAGTTTCCCACTAAGTTGCAAGGCGGGCGGCGGCTTGGGCTGCGGCTGGCACCTCTGAGATCTTGGTATTTTGGAAGGTGACGATTTGCCACTTGTCCTGATCCTTTACCACGATCAACGTTGGGCGGGTTTCTATTTCGCGCGCATCGTTGCCTTCCTTGAACTTCACGTGCGCTCGGGCGAATACCACCGCGACATCGGGCCGCAGAAAGCGGATACTCCGTAGCACGAAACTGGCATGGCTGCCTCTGTAGATCGTCTCGAAGATGTGCCGGTGCGCCGCCTCTATGGCGGCCCGCCCGTCCAACTGTCCTCCCAAAATTTGGATGAAGTTGGCATCCTCGGCAAACACCGCTGCAAGGCTGACGCTGTCGTAACGGTTCCAGGCGGTCAATGAGTGTAATTGAGATTTAACACCAACTGAGACGAGTGCCTGCCAGCTAACGGCTGGGATAGCTTCCGGTTTGCCGACCATACGGAGGCAATCCCGATTGGTCCAACTTGAGGATTACTGTTGAATGAATCTGAAGGTCACCGCGCCAAGTGCGGTCGCATCCGTTCGGATGATTAGCCGCGGGACCTGACCAAGTTTCCCGTCCGTTTCGTTACTGAGCCTGCCTTAGGAATGTTCCCTGCCGTTCCACTGGCCGATGGGCTTTCAGCGTCGCCTTCGGTGGAAGAATAGAGAAACTCTTCGATTTCCTCGATTCTTTCGCTGGCGTCAAGGTAACCAATCTGAATCAGGTCTCGCGTATAGCTCGGCGTGAAGAGCAGATAACTCATCAAATCGGCGGAAGAAGCCGCGTCTCGTCCCAAACTGGATACAAAGTAATGGATCAGAGCCGGCATGTCTCGCTGGTGCTGCTCCGCCAGATCTGACAAGTTGACCGAAGGCGCGATGATGAAGGTCCGCAATGGCCGTATCTTTTCATGTCCTTCAATACCAAGCTGATTGATGTGGCCATCGTTGAGCAACTGATTCAAATGCTCAAGGTGCTCGATGTCAGTTGCGAGATGGTCCAGAAACATAACGTTCAAGAGAACCCCCAACACCTGCGCGACCGAAGGGTTTCTCTCATCTGTGGCTTCCTCTTGACTTTCTCTATTTCCGCAGCGGACGCCGATCGCGAAAACCTTCTCCGCCCCTAGGCGGATCACCGGGCTGAGCGGCTGTTGCAGGCGCAAACAACCGTCACCGAAGAAGGCGGACCCGCGCGGGGTGTTGAGCTTTACCGGCTGGAATACCATAGGAATCGCCGAAGACGCGCAAACGTGGTCGACCGTAATCTTCGTGGCCACCGTCACCACCCGGGCCCGCTTCCACATCGGATGGCCTCTCTTTCCCTGAATGAAAAGATAGCTCTTCCCAGAGTTATAGTTGGTCGCGGAAATCGCGAGAGCGTAGAGGTTCCCGCCCTTGATGTTTTCCTGGATCCGGTCGCAGTCGAGATGCCGATTGAGAAAACCGCGGAGGGGAGTAGCATCTAACAACGATCGGGCGTGGCCTCCTCCCAGAATTGCTCCGAAGGAGAGATCGAGCATCCAGGTCAGGGAATTTTGCGCCTGGGATAAGAGGCCGCAGTGAAAAATCTCGGAAGGATTGAGGGTCGCCCAAGCCTCTGCAATAAGCTGGGTTGCAAGAGCAAAATCGTCGCAACCCGTGGCCAGACCAGCACCATTGATCGCTCCCGCGGAAGCGCCTCCAATGATCGGGAAAGGATTACCCTCTGTTCGGACGCGTTTTAGCTCGCCGATGCGCTTGAGAACACCGGCTTGGTAAGCGCCGCGAGCCCCGCCGCCCGTCATGACCAGACCTACCATGTTTTCCATCGTCCTCCCTCGCTCGGCTCGCTTTGGGAACATCCGGTACGGTCAAAGCAACCCGCGCATCCGCACTCAGTCACAGGGATTCCACGGCTGGCTTCGTCGCGACAGTCACGTAACCAAGGCCGAGTACCCCGGTACATCTTCCCAACTTCAATGGATATGTACGTAGATCGTGCTCCTGTCGGCGATGCCATCGTCTGCAACCCCTATTCAACCTCACTCGCTCACCCTTGACTGTGACGAGACTCACCGTGGCGTGTGAAAAGAATTCAGGGATTCTGGGCCGACTTTCTCCAGTGGCCGAGATTGTGAGCGGATGACGGGCTACTCTTACCTAATCTTGTAAAGGAAGGTTAGCCGACAATCCAGCAAAATGGCAGATCAATCCGTCTAAGAGTGGCTAGGCCAGATCGAGTTTTGGATGCCTTTTGCGCCATTCCGTTTCGCGCTCGTAGGCATGCGCTAGCGCCAGAACTGTTGACTCCGCAAACGGAGCCCCGACAATTTGGAGACCAATCGGCAGACCGGCGGTCGTAAAACCGGAAGGCAGGGAGAGCGCGGGCAGCCCCAGGACAGAAAACGGAGCTGTGTTGCGAGGACTCACGGCGGTCGGGTCGGCACCCTGCGCGACGAGAACCGGCGGGCCGGGAAGGGTGGGCAGGATCAGGAGGTCGACATTGGAAAACACCTTGCGGATTTCCCGGCGCAACACATCGAGTTGGCGGCGCGCTTCAAGGTACGTGGATGCCTTCATTTCGGCGGAGTTCTGGCCCTGCACGCCGGCGTTGGTCGGCGAGGCGAGGCGGCGGCGCGTCGCTGGTTGATACTTTTCAGGAGTCTCGGCAAGCCATTTCGCGTGGTATGTATAAGACTCCGCGCCGGCCACCTTGGTCCAAATCTCCAGGAGTGGCGCAGCGACGATCGGGGAGGTGAGGTCGCGCACTTCTGCGGCGAGCTTTCCCAGCACCTCGATAGCGGCCGCTGTAGCCTTGTCGATCTCCGGGTCGAGAGCATCGAAAAAGGGGACACGCGGAACACCCAAGCGGAGCTTCGATACCTGCGTCTGCAATGCGAGGGCGTAGTTCGGCACCGGCATGTCCACCGAAGCGGGATCCAATTCGTCATACCCGGCGATGGTCCCAAGCATCAGGGCCGCGTCCTCGACGCTCCTGCACAGAGGGCCAATTTGGTCGAGCGTCCATGAGTCCGGCAACGTTCCGCGACTGCTCACGCGGCCGTACGTGGGCCTGAACCCGACAATCCCGCAGTAGCTGGCAGGAATTCGAACCGATCCGGCGGTGTCGGTTCCCAACGATCCGAAGCACAAACCGGCGGCTGTGGCGGCGCCCGATCCGCCCGACGATCCGCCGGGAATCCGGTCGAGCGCCCAGCAGGGTCTAAGGCCGGTCACGTTGTGGCCTCCCTTAAGTCGCGTCATCCAGGCTGAGGCGGCAGGGGCGAAAACCGGCACGGAATGGGGCAAGGTGCGAAGGAATCGGCAGTCGATGTGATCGAAGTGATTGTGCGAAATGAGAATCAGATCGACGTTATTCAATTCTTCTCGCGACCGAGCAGGCGGCCGAGGCCGCGCATAGGCGAGATTGCCGTGCAGGCCGAAGTAAGGGTCGGTAAGGATTCGCTTTCCAGCAACGTCGATCAGAACCGTGCTGTGGCCGATCATCGTGATCTTCATGGATGAATACCCGAGCGCAACCGCTCGATCCGCTTTGAGTCATGAATCGCAAGTATAACTGTCGAAATCAGCGTTTACACTCATTGAGGAATCGGGGCGGACGGGCCGTCAATGAATGCTATCGCGATTTTGCGCCAATTGACTACTAAACTCGGGCAGTCACAGGGTTCAATTTGGCGGGGAGCAGTCCCTGCGACGTGGGGCGATACATCCTCTACCTCCCTCGCAGCATCTCTCAACAAAATACAATTGCCGTCAGTTTCGGCAGCCCCAGAGGGAAACTGGAATGGATGTAAGAGCGGCGAAAGTTGTGTCTAGCGTGGGGCCGGTTCTGTTGTTGGCACTGACCCTAGGAACGTTGCGCGCGCAAGAGGCAAACGCTACCTTGTCCGGCACCGTTACGGATCATGCGGGCCATCTCCTGCCAGGCTTGAAAGTCTCAGTTAAGAATTTGACCAGTGGTCAATCGACGGAAATACAAACGGACTCGGACGGGCTCTACACCGTCTCGAACCTTGCGCCTGGGGACTACGAGATCTCCGTGACGTTGGCCGAGGGCACGAAAGCGCAGCCAGTCACCCTGACCGCCGGGGCCAGCCCAAAAGTCGATCTGGTTCTGGATGTCGTGCTGCCGTCGACCAAAGTGCCAGCCGCCGGCCCCACCGCTTCGCCCACCGAGACTCTGCCCAATGCCCCGTCCAGCACCAAGACCGAGCCCTCTCTCGAAGATCTGGGTTTTCCCAAGGCAGAGACGCAGAGCAACGCCGCGCAGCAGGCCTTGCTCGATAAGCGCACCCACATGCTGAAGATCCACCAGCGCATGGGTTTGATCACGACGATCCCCTTGATCGCGACCGTCATCACTTCGCTCAACATCGGTGGCAAGAGCGAAGGTACAGCTTCCCGCGATCTGCATGTGGCTCTGGGCTCCTTGACCGGTGACCTATACGGCATTACCGCCTGGTACGCGATCCGCGCGCCGAAAATCGCAGGCACTGAGACGCGCGGCCCGATCCGTTTCCACAAGGTCATGGCTTGGATTCATGGCCCGGGAATGATCCTGACTCCAATTCTGGGTGCGATGGCGTTCGAACAGAAAAACAACGGAGAAAAGGTTCACGGCATCGCCCAGGCGCATGGCCCGGTCGCCATCGTTACCGCCGGAGCCTTCGGCGCCGCCCTCTTATCGGTGTCGTTAAAATTCTGATTTTGGATCGGATCGCGTCCATGAAGAAAACTCTAGCGCTGTTCCCGTTGCTGGTCTTGTCGAACCTCTTCGCGGCCGACCACCAGTGGGTGCTTAAGCAGAGCACTCTCACTTATCACGTCTCTCACCCGTTGCATCAGACCGAAGGTGTGAGCCACGCGGCGCGCGGCAAGGGTATTTGCCACGACGGGCAATGCGACTTTCTGATCGCGGTTCCAGTCAAGACGTTCGATTCTGGCGACAGCAACCGCGACCTGCACATGATTCAGGTCACGCGCGGGGCCGAATATCCCATGGTCACCGTTCGCACCCACCTGCCGGAGTCGGCTTCCACGTCGGCGACGGTCAAAGCTGATATCGAGATCCAGTTCGCCGGCCAGACCGCGCACTACCAACAAGTCGCTTTTGAGCTGGTGACGCAAGGCAACGAAACTCGCATCACCGGAACCATCTCCATCACGCTCACCGATTTCAAAATCGACCCGCCCTCGCTCCTGACCATGCCCGTGAAGAACGAAATTCCGGTGCGCGTGGAGATGACGTGGAGTCCGCAGTAGGGAGGCTCGCGATTTGTAAAAAAGTCAATCGCCTCAGGCAGTAGATTCGGGGCCTTTAGAGTGACCATCAGATCAGTTGCTTCTTTGCTGATGTGCATCTGCCGCTCGCTCTGTCCCGAGTTCCTGCGTCCCGGCTGTAGCCCCAGATAGCAACCTACGTCCCGGCTTTTGCGAAAGCGACGTGGGTCTTCCAGCGTCAGCAGGAAGGTCAGCGCGATCAGCGTGCCTACGCCCTTCACCTGCTTCAGCAGCGCCGTCTGCGGATAACTTTCTTGCGCCAGCTTTTCGATCTGCCCGTTGTACTCGGCTATCTGCTCACTCAGCGACGCGAGTGCGGTCAGCAAAGGCTCCAACGTCCTCTGCAGTTCCGGACTCAGCCCCTGGGCTTTCTCCGGATTCATGTTGCGCACGTTGCATCCGCGCAACCGCTCCCCATAGCTCTTGGCCAGTCCACGCGCCGTGTTCACCAATGCCGTCCGTGCTCGCACCTGTCCGGCTCGCGCTCGGATCACCGTCAGATCCCCCTGTGCTTTGGCGCTGCGATGCTTCACCGGACTCAGCAACTGGGGATCGATCCGGGCCAGCCGCGCCAGCGTCTGCGCATCCAGCCGATCATCCTTCTTTCGGCTCTCCCCGATCAAGCGCACGTTGCGGGCATGCGCCACGATCACTTCGTGCCCCAGTTCGCTCAACACCCGGCTTACCCATGGCGAGTGCATTCCCGTCTCCAGCGCGATGCGACAGCGCGGCATCGCGCCGAACACCTCCCTCATCGCTTTCGGAGCCGTGCTCAGTTTCTGTTCCTGCAGTACTTCCCCCACTTCGTCTAGCAGGCAATACCAGCTCGTTCGATCGCCCAGGTCCAAGCCGATCGTCAGCTTCGGTTGAGACAAATTCCTGATCTGCTTCGCCGCTGCGGTGCTAACCTTCGTCATTGCCGGTCTCCTTTATCTCTTGCGCTTAGAGCGCGTCGATAACTTGGGAGCGTATAGCATCCCGTCGGAGACCGGCCTTCTCATCCCATCTGACTTCGTCAGCTATGCGCTGCGCGGTGCAGATGTCGCCCGACGCCTACGGCTATCGCAACTGACAAACCGCCAGCGAGGAAATCAGCGCACCAGACAATTGAGCCGGAAAACCAAGCCTCCGGCCACTGTTGGCGAATCAGAACAGCGCACCATTCGGCTACTGACCTCAGCGCGAAGAAAGAGACGGCGAAAGCTGCAAGGCCGGACACTGTTCCTCGCAGAATGCCAACGGTCTTTGCGTTCATGACTAGGACGCTCAGCAGGTGACGATCATAGAAGCCCGGCCCCTTCGCCGCCGAGCGGCGGCTGAACGATGCGACGCTCGCATCTGGCGGGGCCGGGCCCAATTCGGGAGGTATTCAGTTTTCATTCCTCCTAAGCTAATTACACGCGTTTTCCACCTCTGCTGTCAGTGATCCTTATCACAATGAGGCCATTACACTCATTGACCCGTGCGAAGGGAGTGTGGCGGCTCGCGAGTACGCCTCATTGAGCGGGCTATAATCGTTTCCGTTAAGGCGGTAAAGCCGCCTGCACTTGGGTCGGAATCGGGCCGAGGTGGCTTATGACGCTGACGGTCGTGGCGGTGATCTTCGGAGTTTTCGCAATTGGTCTGATCGTCCTCCTGATTTACAAGAGCACACTCACCATGCACAGGGATGACCAGTTGTTTCTGGATGACGCGAGTTCGCACATGCAAGATGAGCAGACGGACCTGCTGGCCAAGGTCAACCGGCTCATCATCCCGGTGCGCGTGTTGAGCATCGGGTCTGGGGTATTTCTGGTGGTGCTCGTGGCGATGTGGCTCTACCAGAAGCTGAACGAAGTGCAGTAGCGTAATTGGGCCGGGGTTTGCGCCCTCGGCTAACGTCCCCGCGCAGTGCAAGGTGCGGCGAACCTAGCTCGTAGTTGGCGAAATGTCCCCTTTGCACTCATTGACAGGGTTCTGGGTGTGGTTCGGACGAAAGTTCCTAATCCGTGATTTTCTTGCCTCGGGCTGCCTTCCAGGGCGGGAGTCCACCGAGTTCCTCCAACTTCCGTAACTCTCCGTCAGAGTTGGATTTGCGTGGACCAAGTTTGATTGGTTGCCGAATTGCAGCCTCTGTATTCGCGTTACTGCCTGTTGATCCCGTCCAGATGCGCACCTGTTCCGACGACGATTCCGAGCGGTCGGCTACCCGGAAGTAATCAGAGTCGGACATGCCCGGATTAGTAATGATAAGTTGGCTTACGGAGAGTGATCGCTATTGCTCGGGGGTTAGTCGATCGTGCCGACCTTCAGAGTTCGTCTCCAAAAAGTGAGGTGTCCTCTAAAGTGAGGTGTCCTCTCGCAGGATTTCCATCGCGGACTCTCGCCGAGCCAGAGTGGTCCCAGCCAGCATTCAGACATCGGGAATTTCGCTCACGACTTTTCCAGTTCGAGCGGTTCCGGCCAATCGATTGGATAATGGTAGCCTACGCAGCCAGGCTCGATGTTGCACCTGTCGCACGGCCCAGGATTTTAGATTGAGCACAGTTCATTGCGAGAAGAGCTGACCAAATATCTAAGCCAAGCTTTTCCCCGGTTTTTTGCTTCGATGATCGCCGGTTTCGCCACAAATCCATAAGCGGCTTAAGGCGGCCGACCCTGACCAGATGAATTCCTCTTGTGTAGGCAGCGGAGGCACACACAATCACTTGTGTGGCAGTTTCCGTCCAAAATGCCTCCAAAACAGACTTTGGTGTTGGTTGGTGTTTGGCTGGTGTTCGAGTGGTGTCACCTGGTGTTAACACTAGTGTTCCCCAGTGGTGTATACACCAAAATTCTTGACCTTCCCCTCGAAGTACAACAAGCTGCCACTTAGGACTCGACGGGTGTCGGAAATGGTGTTCGGAAGGTCAGGGAAGGCGCTCAAAGAAGGGAGTTTGTGACCAATGCCGCCTCGGATTACCAGCACAGTTGAGCCTCTTTTGCAGCCGAGTGAGGCCACGCAACCTGAGCCTTTCGTAGACGCCGAACAGGCCGGGAATTTCTTGCAACTGCAACGCCGCCATGTGCTTCAGTTAGCCCGGCAAGGCAAAATTCCTGCATATCCCATTGGCGACGGCGTGCGTAAGGTGTGGAGATTTCGTCTCTCCGAGTTGGCAACCGCGATGCTACACTCCCGGCAGCGGTCTCACGTGCCGGAGGTAATTTAATGGCACAGAGACATCAGCGCGGTTGGCTCAAGAAAGAGTATCGCAAAGAAGGCGAAACCTGGATGCTGTACTTCCGCACCTTGCGGGAATCCGATGGCAAGCGGGTCGAGAACAAAACTCCGATCGGGCTCGTCAAGAAGTTTCCCAGCAAGGCATCTGCATGGCGGGAGGTGGAACGGCAGCATCTTCACATCAACGAAACAGACTTCAAGGCACGCGTGACGTTTGCAGACTTAGCCAATCACTACATCAAGCATGAGCTAGGTGAGCAGAACGAATCCGTGAGCCCGAAGTCGCACACAACCATCGGCGCATACCGCAGAGTGATACGCAGTCGTCTTTTTCCCCGTTGGGGGGATCGTGTTGCTCTCAGTATCGAGCCGCTGGAGATCGAAAACTGGCTGCGGGCTGTAAAGCGCGAGGACAACTTGGAAAACCCCACACTCGATAAGGCTCGTAGGGTCATGAGTTTGATTTACAAGCACGCACAACGGTATGGACTGGTTCCACGAAACCAGGAATCGAATCCGCTGCTGTTCGTGCGTTGCAAAACTCAGAGCGACTACGAGGCGCTAATCCTGACACCAGAGCAGGCATTCGCAGTTCTCGTCCGTTTGCCGGAACGCGAGCGCGTTTTGGCCTTGCTGGCCGCCGGTACGGGGCTGCGAATCTCTGAGGCATTGGGTCTGCAATGGCAGGACGTCGAGTTCGAGCAATCACTCATCCGCGTTCGACGAACGTGGACCTGGGGCAAGGTGGGACTTCCGAAGAGCACAGCTTCACAAGCTCCGGTTCCGATGCATCCACTGCTGGCAGCATTCGTGCAGCGGTGGAAGCAGCAGACACCATACGGACGACCGACCGATTGGGTTTTCCCATCGTCCAAGCTAAAAGGCAAGCAGCCACGTGTTGCGAATATGCTCGTGTCCGATTACCTCAGACCTGCCGCAGTGAAAGCGGGAGTGATTCCAGCGAATTGGGCAGGCCGATTTGGCTTTCACAATTTTCGCCATTCGCTCGCGTCGTACCTTGTGCGGTCGAAGACAGATCCGAAAACCGTACAAGCTCTGCTCCGGCATTCCGATGTGAAGACCACGCTGCAACTGTACTCGCACAGCGTAAGCGAGGATCGGATGCTGGCACAGGGGTCCGTGCTGCAGGCGATTTTGGGCAGCGGAAACGGCGAAAGCGGACTGGGTGCGGACTGAGCAGTTTTGCCGGAAGTGAGCTAAAGGCTTTGAAATGTGGTGGCCAGGGACGGAGTTGAACCGCCGACGCCAGCCTTTTCAGGGCTGCGCTCTACCACCTGAGCTACCTGGCCACATTTTCGAAACCCGTGTGGGCTACCAGGGTCGTTTCGCTTCGCTCGATTGTGGCGGCTCGATTGTGACGGGATGACCGGACTGATCAAAACGCATCAACGACGCCAGCGTGCGGAACGTCGTTGATTATAGCAACCGCATGCGATTCGCTCAACGTGGATGGAAGGCGCAAGACGCACCGAGCAATCGATAATTGCAGGGGCGGTGGCGAATTCTTAGAAAGGCGATGGCGGGATCGGAGAATGCATTCGAGTACAATGAGCCTAGGCCTTCTTGCCGCTTATCATCAAGCCTGCTCCCACTACAACCAGAAGTATCCCGAACACCGGCGGCAATTTTTCGTCGTGTTCGGTGGTGATTCCAACGCTGGAGTCTCCGACCTTGAAGCCGTGATGATGATAGTGCGGGAACGGCACGAGGAAGGAAACAATCCCAAGGACCAGAACGATCATCCCCACCAACATGAGAGCCTTCATCAGCTGCCTCCGGGCGCACGGTCCAGGGCATACCACTGTCTCCCGAGCCGTCAGCGCATGTAAGACGCTGTTTGTCCCAAAAAGGCTGCCGGGAAAAGAGAAGCGGCAGGTTATTGGAAACTCTTCACGAACTCGACCAGGCTGCGCAGGGCGATTCCTGATGGACCCTTCGCGATCCACGGTTTCTGGTCTTCCATCCACGCCGTGCCGGCGATGTCGAGGTGGATCCATGGCGTGTCTTCCGCGAACTCTTTCAGAAACATCGCAGCGGTGATGGCGCCGCCCCAGCGCCCGCCCGAGTTCACGATGTCGGCAATGGAAGAGCGAATCTGCTCCTTGTATTCGTCGTCGAGCGGCATGCGCCACATCTTTTCGCCGGCTTTCGCGTTCGCGGAGTGGAAGCGCTCGTACATGCCATCGTCGTTGGCGAAGATGCCAGCATTGTTGTAGCCCAGCGCGACCACGACGGCGCCCGTCAGCGTCGCGGCGTCGACCAGATGCGTGCAGCCGAGCTGGCGGGCGTAGTAAAGGCCATCCGCCAGAACCAGGCGGCCCTCGGCGTCGGTATTAATGATCTCAATCGACTTGCCCGACATCGCGATCTGGACGTCGCCCGGTTTCTGCGCCTTGCCGGAGGGCATGTTTTCGGTCGCGCACACGATGCCGATGACTTTCACTTTCGGCTTGAGTAATGCGATGGCCCGCATGACGCCAATCATCGTGGCGCCCCCGGCCATGTCGTATTTCATTTTCTCCATGCCGTCGGCCGGCTTGATCGAGATGCCGCCGGTGTCGAAGGTAATTCCCTTCCCTACCAGGCCCAGCACGGGCTTTGCCGGAGCGCCAGCCGGCTCGTACTTCATGACGATCAAGGCGGGCGGCTCATCCGAACCCTGCGCGACGCTCCAGAATGCGCCCATCTTCATTTCTTTGATCTTGTCCGCGCCGTAGACTTCGCACGCCATGCCGACTTCGGCGCACATTTTTTTGGCCCGGTCGGCGAGGATCGTGGGCGTCATCCGATTGGAAGGCTCGTTGACCAGATCGCGCGTGAAGTTCTGGGATTCGCCGATGATTTGCGCTTCGCCCGCAGCTTTCTCCAGCCGGGACTGATCGCCGCTGGCGACGATCGTGAGCGCGTCAATTTTCTGGTCTTTGCGGTCGCTGCGGTAGTAGTCCGGGTCGAAGTTCCCCACGTGCGCGCCTTCGACAATGGCGCGGACGGCCTCCTCCGCTGCAATGCCCGGGGGCGCGACGAACGCAAAGCTGCGGATTCCGCGCGACTTCAACGTGCGAGCCGCCGTTCCCGCCAGCCGTCGCAGGTCATAGCTGGAGAACTTCCTGGCGCCGCCGCCGCTGACCAGCAGCAGGCGCTTCGCTTTCAGTCCGTTGGGCTTGTGCAGCAGGTTGGTCTCGAAGAGCTTTCCGGCAACCTCGCCGCTGGCCAACAGATCGGCTGCCGCCGACTGCACGGCTCCGTCGGCAGTCGCGACTTTCAGTTGCGGCTTCTTGTCCTTGTTCTCGTCCTTGTCCTTATCCTTATCCTTGTCGCCGGGCGCCGGCTCGGCGTGGTCAAGAACGACGGCAACCAGGGCTTCAGCTTCTTGCTCGGCCGGGGTAGAGAGAGAAATAGTCGTCTTCATGATTTTTCTTTGCGGGCTGCGGAATAACTCATCAGTATCGTCGGCTTCAGGGGAATTGCGCAAGCTGTGCGGGAACGTCTAAGTTTGAGGAAAACGAACTTGATGGAGAATTCCGCGCAGTCATGCCTGAACCGCCGGACCCCCTGGGATCGACCACTTGTTCGTGGGCGGCTGGTAGGCGCGAAAACGCTGCAGCAGTTGCTCCGGCTCAGTTTCAATGGCAAGCATGGCAGCAAACGACTGCGCCAGGAAGCCCTCGGTCACCATCCGCTCAATCATGGCAAACAGCGGGCTGAAATAGCCGTTCACGTTCAGGAAGCCGCAGGGTTTCGCGTGGATGCCCAGCTGCGACCACGTCCACTGCTCGAAGATCTCTTCCATGGTGCCCGCGCCCCCGGGCAGGGCGATAAAGGCATCGGCAAGACCGGCCATCAGTTCCTTGCGCTCGTGCATGCTCGCGACCACACGCATGTCGGCCACGCCGCTGTGCGCAATCTCGCGCTCGAACAGAGCGCGAGGCAAAACTCCCGTAACCTGGCCACCGGAAGACAGAACTGCATCGGCTACCACGCCCATCAGCCCGACTTTTCCCCCACCATAGACGAGGCGAATCCCCGCATGCGCAATCGCCAAACCGGTCGCCCGCGCGGCCTCGGCGTAGGCTCCGTCTTTGCCGGAGCGCGAACCACAGAACACACATACCGAATTCATGGACGTGCGAACGATTGTACAGGCTGGATTCTTGTGGATCGCGCGGTCATTTGCGGCTTCTTCCGCGCGCAATGGCTTCGCGCGCTTCCTTGTCCGCGGTGCGGCGGCGCTCGGTCTCGCGCTTATCCCAAAGTTGCTTGCCCTTGGCCAGAGCCAGCTCCACCTTTACTCTGCCGTTCTTGAAATACATGCGCGTGGGGATGAGTGTCAGGCCCTTTTGTTGTGTCTTCCCGATCAGCTTCCTGATTTCGTCGCGATGCATGAGCAGCTTGCGGGTGCGCAGGGTGGCATGATTGGAGTAGCTTCCGTGCTCGTAGGGGCTGATGTGGCAATTGAGCAGCCAGAGCTCTCCATCCTTTACTAAGCCGTATGAATCCTTCAGGTTGGCCCGGCCTGACCGGATGGACTTGACCTCGGTGCCGGTCAGGGCGACCCCAGCCTCAAATTTTTCCAGCAAGAAATAGTTGTGCGAAGCGATCCTATTAACGGCGGCGTCCCGCTGGCCAGCCGCGGTCGGATCCCGGCGGGGCGACTTCTCGGGATTGGGCTTGGTCGGATGGGTGGATTGGCGCGCCATGGGCTTTGATTCATCTTAGCAGCGCCCCCGGATGAGCCCGGCGGCGGCCCGCCGTTAGGCCTAGAACCAAGGAGTGTAACTGCCTTGAACACAAGCACTTCGGGAGTTGAAAGGGCCGGTGTTATAATCGCTTGGGTCGTATTCCTGTTCATGTGTCAAGCGGATCCCCCCCGCCAAGAAATGCCCGCAGAGCTCGGCGCAGGCTTGCAAAGACTGCGGCGGCGGCGGCGAATACTGAATTTGCAGTGATCACCTCTCGTGAGGATCATCGAATGAGACGCCTGATGCGCCCGGCGGTATTGCTCCTGCTGGTCGCGATAGTCACCCTCCCCGCCATCGCCGACAAAGCCAAGGATTTCTACAACAAAGGTCAGGATGCCGAGGCCCGCCAGAACTACGTGGCGGCCTACGATTTCTTCCGGCAGGCCCACGACCTTAAGCCTAAGGACCTGCGTTACCGGTCTGCTTTCGAGCGCACCCGTTTCGAGGCTGCGGCTTCGATTGTGCATCACGGTCAGCAACTGCGCGAGGATGGAAAACTCGAGGAAGCGGCCGCCGAGTTCCAGAAGGCGCTGGGCATCGATCCCTCGTTGTTCATCGCCAAGCAGGAATTGAATCGCACGTTGAAGATGATCAACGATCAGAAGAATCCGCCTCCGCAGGCGGTTGGCCCCCCGGCCAGCCTGGAGCGCAAGGTGCAGGAGGCGTCGGGGCCCGTGGAGCTGGCGCCCATCTCGAACGTGCCCATCACGGTCAAACTCACCGACAAGTCCGATACCGTGTTCCGCACCATCGGGCAACTGGCCGGCATCAATGTGCTGCTTGATCCCGATTACACCCCCAGACCGATCAAGGTTGAACTGAATGGCGTGACGCTGGAAGAAGCGCTGGAAATTACCGCGCTGGAATCGAAAACGTTTTGGCGACCAGTCACGCAGAATACTATTTTTGTGGCCCAGGACACACCGGCCAAGCGCAAGGAACTCGAACAGAGCGTCCTGAAGACTTTCTATCTCTCGAATGTTTCGCAGCCCACAGAGTTGCAGGATGTAGTGAATGCGATTCGCGCGGTGCTGGACGTGCAGCGGGTGCAGCAGCTGCTTTCCCAGAACGCGATCGTGGTGCGCGGAACTCCCGATCAGATTGCGCTGGCCGAGAAGCTGGTCGAGGATCTGGACAAGGCTCGCCCAGAGGTCATTGTCGATATCGACGTAATGCAGATCAGCAAAGACCGGTCGCGCACCTTGGGCTTGAACCCGCCGACCAGCGCCACGGTGCAGCTGCAGGACAACATCAACACGACCACTCCTACGAACACGACCAATGGCGTAAGCACGCCTTCGGCTGGTTCCGGAAGCGGCGGGATCAACCTGAACAGCCTGGCGAACCTGAATGCAACCAACTTCCAGGTGACGATTCCGTCGGCGAACCTGTCGGCGGTGATGAGCAACAGCGACACCAAGCTGATTCAGAGTCCGCAGATTCGGGCGCTCGACAACCAGAAGGCATCTCTCAAGATCGGCGAACGGCTGCCCGTGGCGACGGGTTCATTTCAGCCCGGCATCGGCGGTGTGGGTATTAACCCGCTGGTCAACACCCAGTTCCAGTACATCGACGTCGGCGTCAACATCGACGTCACTCCGCATGTGCATGCGGATCGTGATGTGACCCTGAAGATCTCGATGGAAATCTCCTCCGAGATTGGGCAGGCGAGCATTGGCGGCATTACGCAGCCCATCATCGGACAGAAGAAGGTGGACCTGGGCGAAATCCGGCTGCGGGATGGTGAGACCAGCCTCATCGGCGGAATCATGGACGATTCCCAGACCAGGGCGCTCAGCGGCATTCCCGGGCTGGCGCAGATTCCCATCTTGAAGTATCTGTTCGGGCAAACCACGCAGGACCATTCTTCGGATGAAACCGTTTTCGCGATCACGCCCCACATCATCCGGGCGACGGACGTAAACGAACTGAATCAGCGAGCGATTGATATCGGGACGTCGACTACGATCGAGTTGCACCACGTAAGCAAGGCTGCAGCCGCCCCGGCAGCCAATGCGGCTCCGGCCGGCCAGCCGGCGGCGAATCCGGCTTCGGCTCAGCCGGCGGCAGTACAGCAGGCAACTCCGGCGCCCGCGGGCAACGCCAGTTTCCTGTTCGATCCGCCGACTATTCAGGCGGCGAAGGGAAGCACATTTATGGTGAACCTGCTGATCACGGGCGCGCAGAACGTGTATTCGGTGCCCGTGCAGGTGAACTACAACCCGCAATTGCTGCAACTGGTCAATGTGTCCAATGGCGGCTTCCTTTCGCAGGATGGACAGGCGGTAGCGCTGGTGCATCGCGAGGATGAGGCCGTGGGGCAGGTACAGATCACAGCGACCCGGCCGCCCAACTCCGGCGGAGTTTCCGGCCAGGGCGCGGTAGTCACGATGACCTTCCAGGCCAAGACGGAGGGACAGACGCCGCTGACGGTGACGCGCGGCGGCGCCCGCGATCCCGGTATGCAACCCATCACGGTCAACGGGACGCAGGCCTCGATCACGATTCAGTAGGGCAGATGGCACGACACTGATGGCATAACGATGTTGCGAAGCTTTCATCACCAGCATGGGCTAGAGTCCGAGCGCGGCTTTACCCTCCTCGAGCTGATCGTGGCGGCGACGATCCTGTCGATCCTCACGCTGATGGCTCTGCCGCTGGCGCAACTCACCATTAAGCGGGAAAAGGAGAAGCAACTGCGCCAGGCGCTGTGGCAGATGCGGGACGCCATCGATCGCTACAAGGACGCGGCGGACCGCGGCGGCTTCCAGATCAAAGTCGATACTCAGGGTTATCCGCCCGACCTCGATACGTTGGTCAAAGGCGTCGACGTGCAGGGCAAGAAAGTCCGGTTTCTGCGTTCTATCCCTACGGACCCCATGACCAACAGCAAAGAGTGGGGAATGCGCTCGATGCAGGACGACGTGGATTCCGACTCCTGGGGCGGACAGAATATCTTCGACGTGTATACCAAGTCGGAAGGCACCGGGCTCGACGGAACGAAATACAAGGACTGGTAGATGTTCAGGGGCGTGAACAAGTTGGATCCTAAGGCGTTTGGGCCGAGTACCCTGCAGGCGTTGCGCAGGCGCGCGTTTGCCCTCGAGCGGCGTCGGGCCGGCGGCTTCACTCTGCTGGAGCTGATGATCGTGATCAGCATCATCATGATCCTGATGGCGGTCGCGGTCCCGATGTACAACCAGTCGATTGTTCAGGCGCGGGAATCGGTGTTGCGGTCGAACCTGAACACCCTGCGCAACGTGATCCAGCAATACACCCTCGACAAGCAGAAAGCTCCGCAGTCGCTCGACGACCTGGTACAGGGCGGCTACCTGAGACAGATTCCCGTGGACCCCATGACCCGCCTGCCGAACTGGGAAGTGGTGCAGGAGGATGTCACGATGGCGGTCGATCAACAGGAACCGGGCATCACCGATGTGCACTCCGCCTCGACCGCGACTGCCAGCGACGGAACCGCGTACAGCACCTGGTAGAGTTTCTCGGACTTCCTTTGTGTCCTTCGTGTCCTTCGTGGTGACAGGCCCCTACTGGAGTTCCGGCTCATTTGCGCCTGCCGCACCTCAAGAACTAACATCTATTCATGCCGGTTGAAACCGAAATCCAAGCTCCCGTGTCCATCCGCGCGCCGCGTGGCAATTCCATCACATGCAAAGGCTGGCAGCAGGAAGCGGCTATGCGCATGCTCATGAACAACCTGGACGAAGAGGTGGCCGAACGCCCGCAAGACCTCGTCGTCTACGGCGGGACAGGCCGCGCAGCGCGGAGTTGGGAGGCGTATCACGCCATCGTCGCCACGCTGAAAAATCTCGAAAACGATGAGACCTTGCTCGTGCAGTCGGGCAAGCCGGTCGGTGTTTTCAAGACGCACGAATATGCGCCGCGCGTGCTGATTGCGAATTCAAATCTTGTCGGTCACTGGTCGAATTGGGAGAAGTTCAACGAACTGGAGCGCGCCGGTCTGATGATGTATGGACAGATGACCGCGGGCTCGTGGATTTACATTGGGTCGCAGGGGATCGTAGAAGGGACATTCGAGACTTTTTCCGCCGCGGGTGAAAAACATTTCGGCGGCGATCTGGCGGGCAAGCTGATTGTCTCCGGCGGCATGGGCGGCATGGGGGGAGCGCAGCCTCTGGCCGCGACCATGACCGGCGCTGCGTTTCTTGGCATTGACGTCGATCCGGAGCGCATCAAAAAGCGTCTGAAAACCGGCTATTGCGACTTCATGGTGACGACGCTCGACGAGGCGCTGCGCATCCTGAAAAATGCAGTGCGGAAGAAAGAGAATGTCTCCGTCGGGTTGGTGGGCAACTGCGCAGACATCATTCCAGAGCTGGCTGAGCGCGGCGTTGTACCTGACATTTTGACCGACCAGACTTCAGCGCACGATCCGCTGAACGGATATGTGCCGAATGGCATGACGCTCCCGGAGGCGGTCGAGTTACGGAAAAAGGACCCGAAGGCTTATCAGGAGAAGTCGCTCGATGCCATGGCGCGTCATGTGGAAGGCATGCTGCGCCTGCAGAAAATGGGCTCGGTCACGTTTGACTACGGCAACAACATCCGCACCTTCGCCTTCCAGCGCGGCGTGAAGAACGCTTACGATTTTCCGGGATTCGTGCCGGCCTACATCCGTCCGCTGTTCTGCGAAGGCCGCGGGCCGTTCCGCTGGGTGGCGCTGTCGGGCGAACCGTCGGACATCCACGTGACCGACAATCTCGTGCTCGAGCTCTTCCCTGACAACCGGATTCTGCGTCGCTGGATTGAGCTGGCGCGCAAGCGCATCAAGTTTCAGGGACTGCCCGCCCGCATCTGCTGGCTGGGCTACGGCGAGCGCGCACAATTCGGCCTTGCCATGAACGATCTGGTGAAAAAAGGAAAGCTCAAGGCGCCGATCGTGATGGGCCGCGACCATCTCGATTGTGGCTCGGTAGCTTCTCCATTCCGCGAAACCGAGAGCATGAAAGACGGTTCCGACGCAGTCGCCGATTGGCCGCTGCTGAATGCGCTGATCAATACAGCCGCAGGCGCATCGTGGGTCTCGATTCACAATGGCGGCGGAGTCGGCATCGGCTACTCGCTGCACGCCGGGCAGGTGACAGTCGCCGACGGCACGGAAGCGATGGCGAAGCGCATCGAGCGCGTGCTCACGACCGATCCGGGCATGGGCATCATCCGCCACGCCGATGCAGGGTATGAAGAAGCGAAGGACTTCGCGAAGAAGAAGGGCGTAAGACTGCCGATGGGGGGCTAGTCCTTAGTAGCCCGCATTCTCAAGTACTCTCCCGGCAGCAGGATGACAATCCCTCCGATTCTCTTGCCGAAATACGGGCCGAAGTGGCGAACGTCTCCAGTCAACAGATGAGTTGCGTGAGCTGCGATTGCGGCCAGCAGGATTGGCGCATCTTTCTCTGGCAGAGAAATCCCCCGTGGAAGTCGTCCGGACCCTGGCTCGAACAGATGAATCAGCCCTGAAAGCGTCATCAGCCGCGCCTGCTGCTCTTCATCAGCGAGGTTGATCCTTGCTTCCTCTATAGCGTAGCGGGAACTGCACAGCACGACATTCTTGAGCTTCCAGAGGCGCAGCAGGCTTGCGTCGGGCCTGTACGCGGCTGAAAACAGAACGTTGGCGTCGAGAAACAGGCGGTCCATTTAGGCGGGGCGACGGTGACGAATCGAATCCGGGTCGAGGCCGAGCTTCCGAACCTCTTTTCGCGCTTTGCGGTAATCGGCTTCGTCGATCGCGTTCGACAGCAGGAATTCCGCCTTGCGCTCGGGCGTGTATCGCTCGACTGGGATGACCATGGCGGGACGAATGAGGATGCCGTCCTCGGTTTCCTGGGCGATGACGATGCTGCCTTCTTCAATGCCGAAGCGCTTGCGCAACTTGGCGGGTACGACAATTGCACCTCTTTTTCCAACTCTTGCCGATTGCATGACTTCACCCTCAAGGTCTGAATGTCTGATTATACGGTATGCCTGATATTCAGGCAAGACGCACGAGCTGTCACCTCTCGCCCGACTGCTAAACTGCTCTAACGTGATCCCGGCCCGAAAACCGACGCTGAGAATCGAGCCCTCGCTGTTCCTGGCCAACATCGGCCAGCTTCTCACGTTGCGCTCTGAATCACGCAAGCCCGGCCCACGGCGCGCTGCTGACCTCAAGGAACTCGGCATCATCGAAGACGGCGCTGTTCTCTGCATCGGCGGCAAGATCGTCGCCGTCGGCACGACCAAAGATGCTTTGCGTGACCCGTGGCTGAAGAAGAATCGCAAGAAAGTCGCGGAGATCGACTGCGCCGGCAAAGTGGTTCTTCCCGGCTTCGTCGATTCACACACGCATCCGGTTTTTGTCAGTCCGCGGCTGGTGGATTTTGAGAAGCGCATCGAAGGCGCGTCCTACGAAGAGATTGCAACGGCAGGCGGCGGCATCCGGTCGAGCCTGGACGCCGTGCGGAAAGCCGCACAGGCTGCGCTCTCCGCAAAAGTCCTGTCCACGCTGCACGTCATGGCCGCGCACGGCACGACCACGGTTGAAGCCAAGTCCGGCTACGGACTGACGGCAGAGTCGGAGCTCAAGTCACTGGAAGCGATTCGCGCCGCCGCTTCGCGCTGGCCGGGAACGGTCGTGGCCACGCTGCTCGGCGCGCATGTGGTCCCGAAGGAATTTCAAGGACGGCCGCAGAAATATGTTGATCTGGTCTGCAGCGAGATGATCCCGCTTGCGGCAAAGCGGAAGCTCGCTGCCTTTGTCGACGTTTTCTGCGACAAAGGCGCGTTTTCTGCCGAGCAAACCGAGCAAATCTTTGAAGCCGCGGCCAAACACGGGCTGAGCGTGCGCGCGCACATGGGTCAGCTATCGGAGACCGTGCTCTGGCCGTTCCTGCGCTTTAATCCAGCGTCCTTCGACCACATGGACCACGTGAACGAAGACGACATCCCGCAGTTGGCGAAGCGCGATACGGTTGCCACGCTGGTTCCTGGCGCGAATTACTTTCTGGGTCTAAAGGAATATCCGAACGCGCGGCGGTTGATCGACGCCGGCGTGCCGGTCGCACTGGCGACGGACTACAACCCCGGCACGTCTCCGACGCTCAGTATGCCGATGGCGATGTCGCTGGCCTGCACCCATATGAAGATGTCGCCGGCCGAAGCAATCGCCGCGGCGACCATCAACGGAGCCTGGGCGTTGCGGCTTGCGGAGCGCAAAGGCAGCATCGAGCCCGGCAAGGACGCGGATCTGGTCCTATTCGATGTCGCGGACTATCGCGAGATTCCTTACTGGTTCGGGAGCAACCGCTGCGCCGTGACCATCCTGAACGGCGCCGTCGCAGCCCGCGCCTGAAGCTGCGGCAGTTGGTGCCCGAGCCCTACATCAGAACAGTCTTTATCAGACCAGTCTTCATCAGAACAGTCTTCCAATCGAAAAATTCGCGCGGCTCTGGCCGGTAGGACTAACACTGCCAGCCAGTGCGATCGGTCCAACGATAGTTTCCGCAATCACTCCCAGGTTGAACGTGCCGCGTACCACGACTGGCCCGGGATCACCGGCGGTGGTGCCGAAAGCGCTTCCAGCTTCATACCACGCTCCCCAGTAGATTTTGTTTCCGACCGGCTGCGGCAGCCGATACAGCTCGCGGCGGAAACCCAGGGAGGCGTAGGCATAGTGGTTGCCCAGAAATGCCTGCGGCAGATAAGCGCCCAGACGGAATGGCCCGCCGAGAGCGAACTCCTGGAACGGCCCGGCCGAGCCGTGAAAGGTAGTGCCGCCGGATGCCGCAAAAAAGAGTGAGGTCTTCGTCACTACGGGAACGAACGTGGAAGTCTGCACATCGAACTGCCCGATCGGATGGGGCAAGCCAGGGCTCTGCAGAACGCGCGAGAGCGTGGCAATCACTCGTGTGCCCGTGCTTGGCACTGCGGGGCTGTCCTGGCCGTCCCACACATAGCGCGCGCGAAATTCGCCGGTCGTGCCATGAACGATCGGCAGGCCGACACTGCCCACCAGCGGGGCGAGCTTGCCGGCGAAGGTTTGATAGCCGAAGCGAAACTCGCTGCGTCGCCCGGAGTCGTATCCCAGGTCGAAGCCGCCTCCGGCGCGCTCGTCGCCGAAGACCGCGACGCGCGTGAGTCCGGTAAATGAATTGCGCGCCACTTTCGAGGCATAGGCATAGGGAGCCATGAAGAATCGCGACCCCGCCAGCGGCTGATAATACTCGGTGGCCGCCAGGTTGCTCGATCCGAACAGAAGATCGTTGCGCCACTCGCCACCGCGGTGGGCGATATCCATGAACGTAACGCGGGCGCCCGCAGAGAAATCAAAGGCAGCCACGCCGGAACCGTCAACATTGACGGCCAGGTCCACAAAGGGTGGTCCGTAGGACTTTTCGTGCGCGGTCACACGTAAAGCAGGAACTCCATTTTGTAAGAATCCTTCATAACCCAGCCGGTCAAACTGGCCTTGGCCGGCAATGCGCGTCAGTTGCGCATCCAGCGTTTTGAGATTAAGCGGCCCGCGCAGGTCCTTTGCGAGTTGATGTTCGATTCTGCGATCGGCAGCCGGGTCTGCCCCGGTGACTTCGATGGCCTGCACCTTCTCGGGCTGGGAATGTTTACGCGCAGCACGCGCCGCGAGATAGTTTGCCCACTCGGCTGAATCCTGAATGGCATAGGGCAGCAGGCTGGCCCACTGGCTGGCTGCACTCTGGTGACCGAGCCGGATAAGTTCTTTGACTCGCGAATAGTCGCTCACCGAAAATCCGCTGGTATCAATGCTCACGCTGGCATCGGCAAGCGTCAGAGAGCGCTGCTCATTCTGCGTAATCATGACATCCACAGCCCGGGTCAGGACCCCGGTGAGCGTTGCTAATTGGGCGCGGTCGCCGGGTGGAATGCGCAATTGCACTGCGATGACCACGTCGGCATCCATCTGGCGGACGGTCTCGACCGGAATGTTCTGCACCATGCCGCCGTCGGCCAACACGCGGCCGCCCATCTCGACCGGAGTGAAGACTCCCGGGATCGCCACCGAAGCTCGAATGGCCTGCGCCAGAGGACCGTCGTGCAGCACAATGGCGTCTCCACTCTGCATATCGGTGGCCACGCAACGGAACGGGATCGGCAGATCGTCAAAGGTAGCGATACCCGATTCCCGGAACGCAATGCGATCCAGCAACAGCCCAACTCCCTGGCCGGGATTAAATCCGTTGGGGCCGCTGAGGCCGTGCTTCAGGCCAAGCGGCGCATTGATCAGAAAGTCGCGGCGGTCCTGCTTCCGGCGATAAGAGAGCTGCGCATAGGTCGGCTCCGGCAGGAACGCCTGTTCCCAATCGATTCCCTCGGCAAACTTTTGCATCTCTGCCGGCGACATGCCAGTTGCATACATCGCGCCGATGATCGATCCCATGCTGGTTCCGGCGATCCGGTCCACGGGAATGTGGTTTTCGTCGAGCCACTGGATCACTCCGATTTCGGCGAGGCCGAGTGCCGCCCCGCCGCTAAGGGCCAGCCCGATGCGCGGGCGCAAGGACGCCGCTTGCGCTGGCACCGGCGCATCCTGAGCGCTCGCGGGAAGCGCGAGGCACACATTCACAAGAACAAGCAGCAGGATGAGAGCAGGCCGATACGATGTCATCACGAGCTCCGATGGAGTGCGGAAGCCAAGGCGTCTGTTTCGACGTGGGTGGCGCGAGGAAGAAAGGTTAGCAGGTTTCGAAACGACAGTGCGGCGAAGCTGGCGCAGCGGAGGCGGGTTCGAAGATCGGCAATTTCGAAGCAGCCGACCAGGCACTTTACATGACGGACGGCACGGTAATCCCCATCACCGCAAGGGCGCGAATCAGCTCACGACGAACTACGTGCACGCTGGCCAGCAGAAACTGTTTTCGCTTTTCATCCGGCTCGCTGAGGATGGGATAGCGATGATAAAAAGTGTTAAACAGCTGCGCCAGCTGAAAAACGTGCTTGGCGAGATACGCCGGTTCTGTGGTTCGGATGCACTCCTGGATCACGTACGACGTCTTGGAGGCCGCCAGCCAGAGTTCCCAGATTTCGGTGCCGGCCTCTCCGTTTAGATATTTCGCGAAGTCGTCACCGGAGAATGCGCCCGCGGCCTCCCCGCGAAACGCCTCGGGATCGATCCCAGCCTTTCGGAAAATGCTCGTGGCGCGCACCACGGCGTACTGTGCGTACGGTCCGGTTTCACCTTCAAAGCTAAGCGCATCCTTGAAGTCAAACGCAATCACCGACGACTTGGTGTACTTCAGCATGAAATAGCGCAGCGCGCCGATCGCAATCTGGGTTGCGATCTGAAGGCGCTCGCCATCTGCAATCTGCGGATGACGCGAGTCCACTTCATTTTTGGCCGCGGCGATGAGAGCGTCGAGCAGGTCGTCGGCCTTCACTCCGAAGCCCTTGCGGCCACTGACCTCGATATAGGGCCGCGTCTTGTCCTCTTCGCTCAGCGTATATCCGAGTTCAGCGGCACAGCGCGGAGTCAGCGCCACCATCTCGTAGGAAAAATGGGTATAGTGATCGGCCGCTTCGCCGTGGCCCAGGCCGCGCAGGGCCTCGATGACGGTGTTCTGCGCCTCGGCTTGCCGGGCGTCGATGACGTTGTAGATTTCGGCGACGTCGCCGAAGTGGGGATGATCCTTCTCGGCGGTTGCCTGATTTGGGTCAGTCGAAATCCAGCAGTCGTGCTGGTTGGGATAGCGGTAGAACTTGCGGTAGCCGAAGTCGCGTCCCAGCAGCCCAAACTTCCACATGTGATAGGCAATGTCTTTGCCCACGTAGCCCACCGTGCCATTGGAGCGGACGATGACTTTCTGGTCTTCCTCGGTAATCGTGCCGTCCTCTGTGTTCCCTGTGGCCTCTGTGGTTGAGGCCTTTGCCGTTCCCGCGCGCCGCATGATCCAGCAGCCCTTATTCTTGCCTTCGCTCTCGAAGGTGAGCACACCGCTCTCTTTCAGCTTGGTGAAAGCCGCATCCCAGAAATGAAGATGCAATATCTCGCTCTCGCGCGGAAGAAAGTCGTATTCAATGTCGAGCCGGTCCATGGTCACGAGATGTCGGCGCAACACGGCGGTCGAGATCAAATCGGCGACGCCGGCAGTTTCGCTTCCTGCATCTTCGATGGCATGGAGCGTCTCGAGCCGCACCTGCAGGTTCTGCTTGTCCTCCCCGTACCACTGCGAGACGCGCGCATAGAGGTCCCAGCAGTAGTAGTCAAAGCGTGGCTGGCGTGTCAGGACTTCGATTTCGGCGCGCGATTTCTTTTCCAGATGCAGGAAACCGACAACCACGTCGGCAACCTGAACGCCCGTGTTGTCAATGTAGTTCTGAATGTCGACGTGCCGACCCGCATAGCGCAGCAGACGAACAAACGTGTCGCCGAGAATCGCATTGCGCAGGTGTCCGATGTGCGCCGCTTTGTTGGGATTGATGCTGGAGTGCTCAACCAGAATCTTGCCCGGGGAAATACCGCTTGCTGGTTTCTGACCAGCGGCAAGGGCAGCAGCCAGCCACGCCCGATCGATCCTGACGTTGAGATAGCCGGGAGGGGCGACCTGCAGGTCGGCAATGCCTTCGATCGCTCCGATCCCGCTGCGTATCGCTTCCGCGATTTTCAACGGAGCGGACCGCAAAGGTCTGGCAAAAGGAAAAGTCGGGATCGCGAAATCTCCCATCTCGACCTTGGGTGGCTGTTCGACAACCACGGCCGGCAGGGTCACGCCCGGATAAAGACGTTGCAGACAAACCAGTACGCCGCGCGCCAAACGCTCTTCGAGATAGCGATACAAGGATCCCTCTAACTCATTGAAGAAACAGTGATTTTAACAGACAAAAGCCGCATTGCAGGTTTGACGGGCGATGTGCCCTTCCCTATGATGAAAGTTTCTGGCTTTAAGAATTTTCAACCACAGAGGGCACCGAATTAGACAGGGGATGCAGTACCCTGTGTGCCTCTGTGTCCTCTGTGGTTAAGGGTTTTGTGCGTGCGCATAGCCTACCTAGAATGTTTTTCGGGCGTCAGCGGCGACATGTTCCTAGGCGCGCTGGTGGACGCCGGAGTCCCGCCTAAGGTGCTGGAGGAGACTGTCGCAGCTCTGGGAGTCGGCGCACGATTGGACATTTCCCGAGTCGCGCGCAGCGGCATTTCTGCGACCAAGGTGGACGTCTGGGTCGAGGGAGAGAAAGACCTGCCACGGGAGGAATACTGGGCGGAGCGACACCGTCACGAGCACGGACCTGGTCACGAACATCAGGGTCACGAGCATCATGGTCACGAGCATGACGATTCGCGTCACGAACACGGCGCCCGACCGGCAGCGCCCGCGCCGCGCACCCACGATCACAGTCACCGAAGAGGCCTGACCGAAATACGCGAGATCATCGCCAAGGCCGGCATCCGGGAGTCCGCGAAGAAAACGGCGATTGCGATCTTTGAAGCTCTAGGTGCAGCCGAAGCGAAGATTCACAAGGTCCCGATCGAAGAAATACACTTTCATGAGGTGGGCGCTGTCGATGCCATGGTCGACATTGTCTGCGCCGCCGTCGGGGCCGAGGCGCTCGGAGTCGATGAGATTGTCTGCTCGCCGCTGAACGTGGGAGGAGGAACCGTCCAGTGCGCACACGGCACGTTTCCCGTTCCCGCTCCGGCGACGGTCGAATTGCTGCAGGGCGCGCCTGTGTACTCGTCGGGAGTGCAAGCCGAGTTGGTCACGCCCACCGGAGCCGCGATCGTCAAAACGCTGGCGCGGCGCTTTGCCGCCTTCCCTGAAATGAAGATTGAGAAATCCGGCTACGGCGCAGGCTCGCGGGATTTTCCGGGCACCCCGAACGTCGTGCGCTTGACGATCGGCGAATCGATTGCGACTTTGGCCGGCAAAACCTCATCTGAGGTAATCACGATCCTTGAGGCGAATCTCGATGACCTGAATCCCCAGGTTTTCGGCTACGTCATGGACCGTCTGCTCGAAGACGGCGCCCTCGATGCGTTCACCATGCCGGTGCAGATGAAGAAGAATCGTCCGGGCTCACTGCTGACGGTGCTGTGCAAGCCGGAAGATGCAGCCAAACTGACGCAGCTCATCTTCACCGAGACGACTACACTGGGAGTTCGCCGCCGCGATGAGGTTCGACAGGTCCTCACCCGCCGTTGGGAGAATGTGCGTACCCCCTGGGGTGAAGTGCGGATCAAGATTGCCAGCATGAACGGAACCGTCACCAACTACGCGCCAGAGTACGAAGATTGCCGGCGGATCGCGGCCGAGCACCACGTGGCCTTGAAGACGGTGATGCTGGAAGCCGCGCGGGCGTACTCCAGCGGCGGCAGCAAATAGCCGAGGACAAAAACAACGACTCAATGACCAGGAAGTTTTACATCACGACACCGATCTACTACGTGAACGCGCGTCCGCACATTGGCCACACTTATACGACCATCGCCTGCGACACCATTGCGCGGCGGCAGCGACTGCTCGGCGCGGACACATTCTTTCTCACCGGAACCGACGAGCACGGCCAGAAGATCGAGCGCGCAGCGCAAGCGGCAGGCAAGACTCCGCAGCAGTATGCCGATCAAATCTCCGCGGAGTTCCGCAATCTGTGGAAGCGGATGGGCATCTCAAACGATGACTTCATCCGCACTACTGAAGATCGGCACAAGAAGCGCGTGCAGGTGCTGTTTCAACGCATCCGCGACAATGGATACATCTACAAAGGCACCTACACCGGGCAGTACTGCGTCTCGGACGAACTGTACGTCGACGGCGCCCAGCCCGGCGATCCCTGCCCGACTTGCGGGCGGATTACCGAGACTGTGCACGAAGAAAACTATTTCTTTAAGCTATCCGAGTTTCAAGACAAGCTGCTGGAGCTCTACGCGAATCCGGAGTTCGTTCGTCCCGAGACGCGCCGCAACGAAGTGATTTCGTTCGTAAAGTCCGGTTTGCGCGACCTGTCCATCAGCCGCTCGACGTTTTCCTGGGGCATTCCGGTTCCGGACGATCCCAGGCATGTGATCTACGTCTGGCTCGACGCGCTGGCCAACTACATCACGGCAATCGGCTACGGATCGTCGCACGCGGGCGCGCAGGAGGCGTTCAAGAAATACTGGCCCGCCGACGTGCACATGATCGGCAAAGAGATTGTGCGCTTCCATTGCGTCTACTGGCCGGCCTTCCTGCTGGCTGCGGGGTTGCCTTTGCCCAAGGCCATCGTGGCGCATGGCTGGCTGCTCTTTGAAGAGAGCAAGATGTCGAAGTCGCGCGGCAACATCGTGCGAACTGAGACTATTCTCGACGTGCTCGGCGCCGATGCCCTGCGCTATTTCCTGCTGCGCGAAGTGGTCTTCGGTCAGGACGGATCGTTTTCTTTCGACGCGCTGGTGCAGCGCTATAACTCCGATCTGGCCAACGGCCTGGGCAATCTCGCCAGCCGCACGTTAACCATGATTAACAGATATTTCAAAGGCGAGGTGCCGTATCCATCGCCTGGCGCGTCAAAGACAGCAGCGGATGACGCGATTGCCGAAACAGCGCGCAAATCGATCCGGGATTTTGGCAGTCTGTTTGATCAGTTTCAATTTTCGCGCGCACTCGAAAGCGCATGGGGTCTGGTGGCCGCGGTCGACAAATACATTGTCGAGAACGAACCCTGGTCACTGGGCGAGAAGCAAGATGACGAAAGCCGGGCGCGCCTGGCCACGGTGCTCTATACATCGGCCGAAGCGCTGCGGATCGCGACGGCCCTGGCTCACCCAGTGATTCCGGATGCGACTGCAAAAATCTGGGCGCAGATGGGATTAGGAGACATCAAGAAACTTGCCCTGGCCGATCTGTCCTGGGGACAGTTGCCGCTCGGCACCAGGCTGGGCGACGTCTATCCCGTTTTTCCGCGGGCGGACAAGAGCGCAATCGAAAGGATGCAGCAGATGGAAGATCAGCAAAGAGGTCCCGCGGTTGACGAGCCGAAGGCTCCAGAACCCCCGGCTGCGGCCGCTCAGGCGCCCGCGAAGGCACCGGTGCCAGTTACCGCCGTGGCCGGCCCGGCGACTGACGGCGCCAAGATTTCCATCGACGACTTCGCCAAGATCGAGCTGCGCGTGGGCGTAGTCAAGGTCGCCGAGCGCGTGCCCAAGGCTGACAAATTGCTGCGCCTCGAGGTTGACATCGGAACGGAAGTCCGGCAGGTCGTGGCGGGAATCGCCGAAGCCTACGCGCCGGAAACCTTGGTCGGCCGCAAAGTTGTGATCGTGGCCAACTTGGCCCCGCGCAAGCTGCGCGGCCTGGAATCGAACGGGATGATTGTGGCTGCATCTCTGGAAGGCGGAAGGCCCGTACTGGCGGCCTTTTTGGAGGATGTGCCGGTGGGAGCAAGGCTGAAGTAAGAGGGAGCGACATTCTCCACGCGAGGAAGTCAGAACCCAGTCGAGCTTTGGCTCGACCTGGACGGGCAAGAGTGCCCGTCCCCACACAAGCATGTTCGTCGATTCTCACGCCCATCTCGATGGCAAGCAGTTTGACTCCGATCGTGAGCAGGTGATCGCTCGCGCTCGCGAGGCCGGAGTGCGAACGATGGTGGCCATCGGCAACGGCGATGGTCCGCCCACGCTCGATGCCGGCATTCGCCTGGCGGAAAAACACGAGTTCATGTATGCCACCGTCGGCATTCATCCTCACGAAGCCAGGCTTGCCGACGAACCTGCTTACCGGACAATGGAGCAACTGGCGCAGCACCCGAAGGTCATCGCGTGGGGCGAGATCGGCCTTGACTATCACTACGATCATTCCCCGCGCGAAACTCAAGAGCAGGTTTTTGCCCGGCAGATGGAACTGGCAGCCGCGGCGAAACTCCCCATCGTCATTCACTGTCGGCCCTCCGATGGCAGCGAGAACGCGTGGGAAGATTGCCTGGGGATGATCGAATCGCACTGGGCTCCCACCGGCCTCGGTGGGATTCTGCACTGCTTCACCGGAAACTGGCCCCAGGCCAAGCGCGCGCTCGACATGGGATTCATGATTTCGTTCGCCGGCAACCTCACTTATCCCAAGGCCCAGCAGATTCGGGACGCAGCCCTGGAGGTTCCTCTGGACCGGCTGCTCATTGAGACCGACTGTCCTTACCTGGCGCCGGTCCCGCACCGCGGCAAACGCAACGAACCGGCCTTCGTCAAGGAAACCGCGCGCAGGCTGGGCGAATTGCGCGGGCTGTCGATGGAGGAGATCGGCGAGCGAACCGCCCGCAATTTCTACAAATTTTTCAAACTCGCTGAAATGGATGAAAGCAAAGTTCCCGCCCGCTAACCCAGCCTTTCTGTTAACCTCACATGAAGATTCCTTTGTTTCAGAAAGATTAGAAATCTATGCCCGATAACACGTTCGATGTCGTGAGCAAGGTCGATCTCCAGGAGGTCTCGAACGCCATCCAGCAGGCCCTGAAAGAGATTCATACCCGCTTCGATCTGAAGGATTCCAAGTCGAACATCGAGCTGGACAAAGACGGTATCGTGCTGCACTCCGCCGACGAATATAAGCTGAAGGCGGTCAACGATGTGCTGCAGCAGAAGCTGGTGAAGCGCAACGTTCCCCTGAAGAGCTTGACCTACGGAGCGGTGGAGCCGGCTGCCGGCGGCACCGCCAAACGCCGCATTACGATGCAGCAAGGCATCCCGATCGAGAAGGCGCGCGAAATCGTGAAAGCGATCAAGGATTCGAAGAAGAAGGTGCAGGCTTCGATTCAGGGCGACCTGGTGCGGGTATCGAGCAAGGATCGCGATACACTGCAGGAAATCATCACCCTGCTGCGCGCAAAAGATTTTGGAATCGATATGCAGTTTACCAACTACCGCACGAACTAGTACTCAGTACTCAGTACCCGGTACTCAGTTTGCCGCGCGGAAGCGACAAGTGGGTACTAGGTACCGAGTACTGAGTACTGAGAACTGAGTACTGAAAATATGAGCGCGCCCGCCGCCATTAACGGAAAGGAAGTTTTCGACCTGTTGCGTGACGATCTGATCGCGCTGGAGGAAGAGTTCGGCCGCGATACGGTCTCCGGCGTCGGGGCGATTACCGAAATTGGCGAATACCTGCGCGCCGGCGGCGGCAAGCGAATCCGCCCCGCGCTGTTATTGCTGTCCGCCAAGCTCCTCAACTATCAAGGCTCAGGAGCCGTGCGCCTGGGCGCGGTCGTCGAAATCATTCACACTGCAACCCTGGTGCACGACGACATCATCGACGAAGCCATGACCCGGCGCGGGCGCCCGGCGGCGAACACCCAATGGGGCAATTCACGATGCGTGCTCGCCGGTGACTGGCTCTATATGCAGGCCTTCAAGATCGCTGTGCGGGAGCGCAACTTCCGCATTCTTGACACACTCATTGAACTCACCCAGCAAATGGTGGAAGGCGAGCTTCTGCAGATGGAGAAACTGGGCCGGTTCATCACCCTGGACGAATACTTCGACCTCATCTTCCGCAAGACGGCATGCCTGTTCTCGGTATGCATGCGGTTGGGAGCGATTCTCGCCGGGGCGACCGCGGCGCAGGAAGCCGCCCTGGGCAAGTACGGGCACGATCTTGGCATGGCGTTTCAGATCGTCGACGATGTGCTCGACCTGACCGCGTCCGAAGACGTACTCGGAAAGCCCGTGGCCAGCGATTTGCGCGAGGGCAAGGTCACGATGTCGGTGATTCACGCCCTGGAACGTTGCACGCCGGAAGAACGGGCCAAGGTTGAGACCATCTTGCGCGACCGGGCATTCAATGGCGTAACCCATGCGCAGATATTGCAGATCCTGCAGCGCTATGGCTCGCTCGAAGCGGCCACTGCGCGTGCCGCGCGCTACGCCGAATCGGCGCGGTCCGCGATTTGTACCTTCCCCGATTCCGAGATCAAGCGCGCTCTGTTGTGGGCTCCGGAATTTGTCGTGGCCCGCGAGAAGTAACTCCAGCTTCTTGGGACGCTGTGAGCGGGCGCACAAAAGCGCGCTCCACACCCGGTTGATCATGGTCACTGCAATCCGTGACGAAGGCCACAGACTTTTCTGGCTTACCTTCCGACAATGTGGCCAGTTGCTGGGATTGTCTGCCAGAGTGGAAGGCTAACGAGACGCACTGGCATGCGATGAGCCGCAGAAAACGCGGTTTCACCTCTCCCCGGCACCTGAGAAAGGCAGGTCGCCGAGGATCCTGTCCGCCGCAGATAACCCTTCAACAACGGACGGCGGCTTCAGTCGAAGCCTCAGACGAAAAGCGCCTTGGTTTTTCGACGCGCCGGCCCTGGCAGGGCCGGAAGGACTCCGAGTGCAAGCCGCCGCTTGCTCACCCTGAACGGGGACGGCCTCCTGAAGGCATACTCCCCGTGGTCAAGCCGGGCGCTGGTCCTTCGGACCCGCCCGGCTCTTTGGTTATACTGAACCCTTTCCCGATCTCACGAATCAAAACGGTTCAAATTTCAGGACTTGCGAATCCCTTGAAGATTGCCGGATCCTAGGCTCAAGGGCCCAGACCGCCTATGAACGCTCTTCTCTCCATGATGGCGCGCCACGGCTACGCTCTGACGTTTACCCTGCTGCTTGCCGAAGCGGTCGGTCTTCCCTTTCCCGCAGCCATTGCGCTGGTGGCGGCCGGCGCCGCTGTGGCTTCGCACACTCTAGCTGCACCCGCAGTCCTATTGGCGGCAATGGTCGGCCTGATGATCGGCGACACTGTCCAGTACTGGCTGGGACGCTCCGCCGGCTGGGCGCTGCTCGGATTCCTCTGCCGCCTGTCGATGAACCCCGAAACCTGCATTCTGCGATCGGCCGAGTCCTTCTACAAGCGGGGCAAGACAACGCTGATCATTGCCAAGTTCATTCCCGGCATCAACACCATGGCGGCTCCTTTGGCCGGCAGCATGAAGATGCGCTTCGCTCAGTTCGTGCGCCTCGACTTCGCCGGCGCCCTGCTCTACTCCGTCACCTATCTTTCTGTGGGATACCTGTCGCGAGACTTTCTAGCCGCGACATTGAGCGGATTCCACGCCGCCGGCCGCACCATGGAAGTCGTGCTCATCGCAGCATTCCTGGTGTACGCGATCTACCGCGCGATACAGTTCCACAAATATCGCGAGTATGACGTTGTGCCTCGAGTGCAGGTGCAGGAGCTTGCCCAGCGTTTGACGTCGGAGGATGCCGCCCGAGTCCAGATCGTCGACGTGCGCAGTCACGGTTACTACGATGCGGAAGCCGAGCGCATCCACGGCTCGATCCGCATCGAGCCCAACAACCTCGAGGTCGAGATTCAAACCCTCCCCAAAGGCAAGGACATCTACCTCTACTGTACTTGAGCGCGCGAAGCGACCAGCGCCCGGGTGGCGCATCTGCTGCGGGAAAAAGGATTCAACACGTTCGTCATCGTGGGCGGCCTCACCGCCTGGCGCAAAGCCGGGCAGCCGCTGGAATCGGTGCCCAAGGACGATCTCGTAAAATTGCCGACGTTCAGCTAGCCGACGAACTCCGACCGAAACTCGGCCTGCCGAAACTCAAAGATGTCCCTCGGAATACGGCGAAGCGAGTGTACAATTGCTCGGTTTTGCCGTTTGACCCTATCCGTCCATCGCGAGGAAGCGCGCGCCGCTGCCGCGCCTGTGCTTCCGAACCACGTTCACCCCGGCATGAACCGCGTCGTCTTCCTGCTGGCTCTCGCCGTTCTGATTAACTACATCGACCGCAGCAATCTTTCGATTGCCGCGCCGCTGCTGCAGAACGAGCTGCACATCTCCAACACGCAGCTGGGAGCGCTGCTCGCGGCGTTTTTCTGGACCTATGGGCTGATGCAGATTCCGGCGGGGTGGCTGGTCGATCGTCTGGATGTGAAGTGGGTTTTCGCAGCTGGATTCTTCATCTGGTGCAGCGCAACCTCCATAACCGGCATCTTGCACGGCTTTGCGGCTCTGATTGCGATCCGCGTGATCCTCGGGCTGGGAGAGTCGATCGTCTTTCCCTCCTGCTCCAAAATTCTTTCCACATATTTCACGGAAACGCGCCGCGGTTTTGCGAATGCGCTGTTGATGGCCGGGCTTTCTCTCGGACCCGCGCTGGGCATCCTGGTGGGCGGAACGGCCGTGGAGGCCTTTGGCTGGCGTCCCTTCTTTCTCGTCCTGGGATTCGGAGGCCTGCTGTGGATTGCTCCATGGCTGGCATGGATGCCGCGCACACCTCCCCGAGTTCCCGTTTCGTCCGCCCTGATTGGTATCCCGGCGATCTTGCGGCAACGCTCGGCGTGGGGAACGTGCCTGGGGCAATTCTGCGTTAACTATTTCCTGTATTTCCTGGTGACCTGGCTGCCCTCCTATCTGAAGCGGGGGCGCGGCTTCTCGCTGGCTGAGGTCGGAAGATACGGCGGCCTGCTGTTTCTGATGTCGGCGATTGCGGCCATCGTTGCCGGCAAGCTTTCCGACCAATGGATCAAGGCGGGTGCGACTCCAACCCATGTGCGCAAAGGCACGCTGGTTGCCGGACAGATCGGCTTTGGCATCTGCCTGGTCCTGACTGCGCTCACGCATGGTGCAGTCTTTGTCGTCATGCTCGCGCTGACCGGCGCGTTTCTGGGGATTGGCTGCTGCAGCACCTGGGCCGTCACCCAAACCGTGGCTGGTCCGCTGGCCGCGGGGCGCTGGACCGGCGTGCAGAACTTCGCAGGCAACATGGCAGGATGGGTGGCGCCTGTGCTTACCGGATATCTGGTCGACCGCACTGGCCGATTTGAGTGGGCCTTCTTCATCACCGCGGCAGTCGCCTGGACGGGCGCGCTAGCCTGGGGGCTCATTGTGGGACCGGTGGAACCTGTGGACTGGGAACAAACAGCGTCGCCCTTAGTGGCCGGACGTGCAGTGGCCGGACCGGCGCCAGCCGCCGGCGCCTCGCTGCCGTAATACACTGCTCTCATGACACGGGAAATCGAAATCAAATTTCGCGTGCGAGATGTGCGCGCGCTCAATCGCAGGCTGCGAGCGTTGGGGTTCCGGGTGGTCACGCGGCGCACGCACGAGATGAACACGCTCTACGATCTGCCGGGAGAACCGTTGCGCAAGCGCAGGGAGTTGCTGCGGCTGCGCCACTACGGCTCAGAGTGGACTCTTACCCACAAGAGCGGCACCACGCGTGGACATCACAGCAGCCGCATCGAGCGGGAAACTTCGGTCAGCAGCGGCAAGCAAATGGACGCAATCCTCGGGGCCCTCGGGTACTCGCCCGCATTCCGCTACGAAAAGTTTCGTGCTGAGTGGGTTGAAGAGAAAACGCGCGGTGGCAAGGGGCAGGTCGTCGTAGATGAAACGCCCATCGGCAATTTCTGCGAGATCGAAGGCCCGCCGCGCTGGATTGATGCGACCGCGAAGAAGCTGGGTGTGAGTCAAGCTGACTACATTACGAAGAATTACGCTGCCCTTTTTGCAGAATGGAAGGCGTCGACCAGAAGTTCGGCGCGGGAGATGACGTTCAGGGCGCTGAAACGATGAGCGATTCGGGCCCTGGTTTTCCAGGCTCTCGTGTTCCAGTCGCTGGTGCGAACCGTGTTTCCCGCGGAAGCAAAAGTCAAGACCTTGATCGTATCCCCGATGCACCAGGAACGGTGCAGCCTCGCTGCAAACGATTGATTCGCGCGCCTTTCCGCACTTAAAGTGCTGTGCAAATAACATCTCCTATCTGCCTGATAATCAATGACATAGATAGTGCGGTTAAATCGATGGTAATTATCCCTTGACATCACGTTAATAGTTTGATAAAGTTCTTTGCATTATGAACCGCTTCCAAACCATACCAGCCCATCTGCGGTATACGATCAGCGATTTCAATCGGCAGTTTCCGACCGATGATGCTTGCTTAGAGCACCTGAAAGAGCAGCGCTTCCCCGGCGGGATCGCTCTGTGCCCGAAGTGCCGCGAGGATCGCAAGCTACATCGCGTTAACAGTCGTCCCGTATATGCCTGCGATGTTTGCCTCACTCAGATTTCCCCGATGGCTGGCACCATCTTTGAGCACTCCAGCACTTCGCTTCGCCTCTGGTACTACGCCATGTACCTTATGGCCTCGACTCGCTGCGGCATCTCCGCCAAACAGATTCAACGTGAAACCGGAGTCACCTATAAAACCGCTTGGCGCATGTTCCGCCAGATCAGATCGTTGCTGTCCGAACCAGACATGCAACTGGAGGGATCAGCGGTGGAGATGGATGAAACTTATTACGGCGGCGTCCGCAAGGGGCAGCGCGGAAGGCCGATGCGTGGCGACAAGCAGAAAATGCCCGTCATTGGCATGGTGGAGCGAACCACGAAAGAACGCATCGGCAGAGTGAAGGCCCTTGCTACGCCTGATACCACTTCGGACACGATTGTCGGCATCGCCCGCGAATACATTATGCCCAAGAGCATCGTGTTCACCGATGAGTACAAAGCTTACAATCGGCTGACTCCCCGCGTGAAGAAACACAAGCGCATTAAGCACAGCGCCAAAGTGTTTGTGCGAGGCAATGTTCACACGAACACGATTGAAGGATTCTGGTCGCTAGTAAAGCGCGGAATCGGCGGCGTGTATCATCAAGTCAGCCAGAAATATTTACAGAGCTACCTGAATGAGTATTCGTTTAGGTACAACCGGAGGGATCAGGGGAATTTAATCTTCACTTCGATTTTGCGCCGCGTTGCTGAACTGGCTTCGCCGCACGTTGTAGTACCCGCTCAAATGACGCCCGCGCCAACGGAGCCATTTTAGATTGGGTTTCAGGAGTGGGTTTCAAATCTCGATTCGCCACGGGTCGTTCGCTGCTACCTTGCCGGGATGAGCGTATGCCCGCCATGCTTCCCTCAATATAACACGAGGGAAGAAATGGCGGGAGTGTGTGCAGCCATCCAAAACCTACCTACGGTTTCTTGATGAACTTCTCGAATGCCGGAACAATGACAGTTTCAATTTGCTCAAGAATCAACTCCAACAGGTGATCCATCGTGAGTCCGGTCGCCTCCCCGATGTAGGGCCTCTCGTTGAACGCTACAAGCGGTCGGTAATGACGTTTCACGTACACGGGCTTCTGCGGTTGGGCATCAATCGGGCCGCTAAGGGGGCGCATCGCAGGTGCGGGATTGATTTCTGCGCCACGATCCAGGGTCGAATAGCCACTCGAACTGAGCCCATGGGCATATCGAACACTCTCATACTGCCGGATTCTGGGGCGCGTAAAGTTCAAACGTCTGTGCTTGTCGATGTTCGACAAGTGGGCAAGAAAACGCAGAGCATTATTGACGGCTCCCACCCCATAGTACGGTTGCACGCTCTCAATGAATGCAAAAGGCGCATCGGCAATCCCCGGAAGCATCCGGGCGAATTTACTCTTGGGCAGCGGTGTGCTTTGTCCCGCTTTAAGCGGCTTAGTCCACAAGGGGAATTCGCTGCGTTCCTCCCAATTGGGGTCAATGGTGGAAATGTTCGGGTTTCTCTTGATGACATCGAATACCAGATGATCCAAGGCCGAACGCATGTGGTAGACGATCTCGCCCGCCAAGAGCGCGATCTCGATAGGCGGGGACTTCGGAACATTCAACTTCTTTTTGCCCTTCGCTTTTTTGACGATTTTGTGCGGCTTAGCTCTGGCATAAGCGGCGATGCGTCTCTTGAGAGCGCGGATTTGTTTCGCTGCCCGGACGAGTTTAACTTTCGCCGATGTTAGACCGGAGGCCATCTGCCTTAATGATGGCCCCGACCAGACGTGAGGTCAAGGGATAATTACCAAATCGATTTAGCTGGCCGCTAGCGCGCGGCAAATCGCCCCTATCCTGACCATCGAGCGAGGGGCCGATCTCGCCTCCACTGCTGCGAGAAGTGCCGCGCGAGGCATTGCAGGAGTCGAACCGCTCGGCCAAATCTTCCCGGCTGCGCCCGCCCTCCCACATCTCGCAAAAGCGGCTAGATGTAGGGTACCCCCAAGGGCCCTCAGACGTTCCAGGCGGAAAGCGAGAGTCGAAGACCTAAGCCACCGGAAGACCTGCCAGAATGCGAAGCGTTCCCTGCTGCTCCTCAGCTAAATATCGCTTCGCGAAGATGAACAGAGTGCCTTGGGAAAAGAGCATAAAGACCCGGCTGTCCTCGCCCTTAGGCGACACTTCCGTCCAGCGATTGTTCCAGGTTCGGTTTTCGCCAGTCACCAGGAATCCATCTTCGGTGAGAGTGGCCCGATATCTCTTGCCCTCAAGCCCGAGGCGGCGATAGTACTTTCGATAGTAGCGGCGATACAAGGCGGGGAAAATCCCTCCCAGGCCAGCCCACATCCACCAGATCCCGATCACCACGAGCACGACCGGAGACAAGCCGCGGTCTCTCTCAATGGATCCAATGACGAACAGTACGAGCCCTGCCAAAAACCAACCAGCACTCTGCAGAGGCTTGCGAATCAATCGGTAGTGCAGAACTGAGGCCGCCGCGTAGTCGTCGCCTGAGATCTCGTACTCAAATGTCATACTCTAGCGCGGGCAGGTGGCAAGGCCTCACGCCCCGTGGCACTTCTTATACTTCTTCCCCGATCCGCAGGGGCAGGGATCGTTGCGTCCCACTTTTTCCTGCGAGCGCACAACTTGCTGCACGGGTGCGGCGTCGCCCGCCCCGGCCATGCGCGCCTGCTCCAGCTCGCGCCGCTTGCGGCGCATGAAGGCTTCTTCCAGTTCGTCGGCTGAAGTCGAAACCAGGCGCGGCGGACGGTGTCCGTTGCCATCGCCGCCCGCTTCCGATGTAGGCGCGGCCTCGGCGACAGGCTGCGGAGGCGCTTCCCGTGGCCGCTCCAGAATCTGCATCAGGTAGAGATACCGGACGGTGTCTTCCTGGAAGCGCTGCATCATCGCTTCGAACATCTCGAACGATTCTTTCTTGTACTCGACCAGCGGATCGTGCTGGCCGTAGCCGCGCAGGCCGATGCCCTCTTTGAGGTGATCCATGCTGAGCAGGTGATCCTTCCACTGCTGGTCGACCACGCTGAGCATGATCATGCGCTCGTGGTGGCGCATCGCGTCGGGGCCGATCAGCTTCTCTTTGGCGTCGTAGCGTTCCCGCAGCTTCGCAAAGATTGCGTCGCCCAGTTCCTGCCGGTTCAGCGTCTCCGGTTTCACGCCCTCGGCGAGAATATCGACGCCGAAACGGGTAAAGATCGCGTCTTTGAGTCCCTTGATATCCCAGTCGTCGACATGCGCCTTCTCTGGACAATACTGATTAAGCAGCTCGCCGAGCAGCGCCGAGACGTAATCTTCCAGGATCAGATCCTTCTGTTCCGTCCCTTCGAGCAGGCGGCGGCGCAGGCCATAGACGGCCTCGCGCTGCTTGTTCATCACGTCGTCGTATTCCAGCAGGTGTTTGCGCGACTCGAAGTGCTGCCCTTCGACTGCCTTCTGCGCCGTCTCGACCCGCCGCGTCATCATCTTCGATTCGATGGGCACGCCTTCTTCCATGCCCAGCCGCTGCAGCATTTTCGAGACCCACTCTTTGGGAATGAAGATGCGCATCAGGTCATCTTCGAGCGCGAGATAGAAACGCGACGAGCCGGGATCGCCCTGGCGCCCGGCGCGCCCGCGCAGCTGGTTGTCGATGCGCCGCGACTCATGCCGCTCTGTGCCCAGAATGTGCAGGCCACCGACCGCGGTGACCTGGTCATGCTCCTGGTCGGTCTGCGCCTTGTAGCGCGTCAGCGCTTCCGTCCACTTGTCGGTGGGAACGCTGTACTCGTTGCCGTTGTAGTAGAAAAGCGACGACTGGCCGTCTTCCTGCGGCCCTTCGATCTTGCCTTGGGCCACGCGCAACTGCTGCGCGATTCCCTTCTTCACCATCTCCTGCTTGGCCATGAATTCGAAATTGCCGCCCAGCAGGATGTCGGTGCCGCGGCCCGCCATGTTGGTGGCGATCGTGACCATGCCCTTGCGCCCCGCCTGCGCAACGAATTCCGCCTCGCGCTCGTGGAACTTGGCGTTCAGCACGACGTGCTTGAGTCCCTTTTTCTTGAGCAGTTCGGAAAGCCGCTCCGACTTTTCGACTGACGTCGTGCCCACCAGCACCGGCTGGCCTTTCACGGCCAGCTGCTGGATCTCATCGGCCACGGCAAAGTATTTTTCTTTCTCCGTGCGGAAGATGACGTCAGGATTCTCGACGCGTAGCAGCTTCTTGTTAGTCGGAATCACCGTCACTTCGAGCTTGTAAATCTTGTCGAACTCGGTTGCTTCGGTCTCGGCCGTGCCGGTCATGCCCGCCAGCTTCTTGAACATGCGGAAATAGTTCTGGAAGGTGATGGTCGCCAGCGTCTGATTCTCGCGCTCGATCTTGACGTTCTCTTTGGCTTCAACCGCCTGATGCAGGCCGTCGGACCAGCGCCGTCCGGGCATCATGCGACCGGTGAATTCGTCGACGATGATGACTTCGCCGTCTTTGATGACGTATTCCACATCCTTGCGGTAGAGCGCGTGGGCTTTCACTGCCGTCTCAACGTGATGCTTCCAGCCCCAGTTCTCGGGATCCGCAACGTTACCGATTCCCAGCAAACTCTCGACTTTCTCCCAGCCTTCGTCGGTCACGGTAATGTTGCGGTGCTTCTCGTCGATGACAAAGTCGCCCGTGTATTGCGGCGGCTCTCCCGGAGGGCCTTCGATCTCTTCACCTTTTTCCAGCTTGGGGATAATGCGATTGACCTTGTAATACTTATCGGTGGACTCTTCGCTGGCGCCGGAAATGATGAGCGGCGTGCGGGCCTCGTCGATCAGGATGGAGTCGACTTCGTCGACGATGGCGTAGTTATGCCCGCGCTGCACACAATCGCGAAGGTCGAACTTCATGTTGTCGCGCAGGTAGTCGAAGCCGAACTCGTTGTTGGTGCCGTAAGTCACGTCGGCAGCGTAGGCGGCACGGCGCTCCTCGTCGTCGAGATCGTGCACGATCACACCGACGGTCAGGCCGAGAAAGCGGTAGAGCTTGCCCATCCACTCCGAGTCGCGCTTGGCCAGGTAGTCGTTGACCGTGACCACGTGCACGCCGCGTCCGCTGAGCGCATTGAGATAGACGGGAAGGGTCGCAACCAGCGTTTTACCCTCGCCGGTTTTCATTTCCGCGATCTTGCCGGAGTGCAGCACCATGCCGCCGATCAGCTGCACATCGAAGTGGCGCATGTTGAGCACGCGCCAGCCCGCTTCGCGGACCACGGCAAACGCTTCCACCAGGATTTCGTCCAGAACTTCCTCGAGCGCGTCATGCGCTTCCTTTTCCAGGCGTTTCTGGCGATCGATATCAGGCTCATCGTCGGCGTCCGGTTCCGCGGTTTCCGCCAGCGGCGACTTCGCGAGGCTGCTCATGCGCTCCTGAATGCGCTTCCGGAATTCTTCGGTCTTGGCGCGAAGCTCGTCGTCCGAGAGCTTCTTCATCTGCGGCTCAAGCGCATTGATGGCGCGCACGTTCGGCATCAACGACTTGATGACGCGCTCGTTCTTCGTCCCAAAAACCTTGCCTAACAGAGTGTTGATCAAACCAGAAGTCCTTCGGAGGGCAGCCCGCCCAACTTATGCTTCAAGCGTAGCACATTCGACGCGGGCCGAGACCGCACCGACACACACTGGGTACACGTCCAGTATAATGGCGCAGTCAGTTGACCGGTCACGGAGCCTCCATGACTGCACGCTTTTCCGCGCTGATCCTCTTAGCTACCCTGCTGGCCCTTCCCGCAAACGCCAAGGACAAGAAGAAGCCTACCCTGCCCGAGTATGTCTTGAAGGCCACCACGGTGCTGGTCGTCGTGAACCCGGAGGCGGGAGAGCCTGTCGACCAGCCCATGGCCAACGCTACCGCTCGCGACAATGTAGAGAAAGCTCTGATGGAATGGGGCCGCTTCCGAGTAGTCATGGATGGCGCGGAATCGGATCTGGTGATCGCAGTCCGCACCGGCTCCGGCAAAATGATGCAACCCACGATCAAGGGTGGCCCAATCGATAGTCGCCCCGGCGTCGGGCAATCCACCGACAGCACCATTCGCATCGGTGGACAACAGGGTCATGCCCCTCCGCTCAGCGATCCTGGCATCGACGGGCCACAGAGCGGGCCACGCGTCAGCAATGAGGTCGGCCCCTCCGAAGACACCTTCGAGGTGTATCGCGGCAGCGTGCAAACTCCGCTGGACTCGCCTGCGGTCTGGCGCTACATCGCCAAGGATTGTTTGCGGCCACCCAAGGTTTCCGCCGTCGACGAGTTCCGCAAGGCCATCGCGGATGCGGAAAAGCCCCAACCACCGAAGAAGCCCTAGCCGCTAGCGTTCGACCAGAATGCTTGCGGTCATGCCGTTGCAAGAGCTGGCAACCGCCTTATCCCATCACTGCGTTTCGAGCTACATTTCGTGTATATTCCCCTCGACGAATGCCCACGTTCTACGACCGTTTTGTGGAATGTTCCGAGCGCTGGCCCGGCAATATTGCGCTGGAGATCCAGCGCCACGAGCGCCTGGAAAGCTGCACTTACGCCGAACTTCGCCGCATGGCTGAGTCGGTGGGGCGATGGATCAACGAAAACCGTTTTGAGCGCGGAGCGCGGCTCGCCATTCTCGCCGACAACCACCCGCGCTGGGTTGCGGCTTATCTGGGCATCATCGCCTCGGGCTGCGCCGCGGTTCCGCTGGACACGGCTCTGCACGCCGACCAAGTCTGCAAGCTGCTGAAAGACGCGGGCGCATCCGCCGTGTTCTGCGATGCCAAGCATCTCCCGGTGGTGCGACCAGCCGCTGGAGAGATGAACCTGGGCCTGATCCTCGTTGATCCCGAGCGCGACCCCGAGCGCGATCCCGCATCGTCAGAGCAGCCGCGCTGGCTGGGAAACCTGCCCGCCATTTTCGAAGCCGGGCCGGGACAGTTCAAACCGGCGCCCACAAAGGACGACGATCTTGCTTCCCTGATTTACACCTCGGGAACGACCGCCGATCCCAAAGGCGTCATGCTGACGCACGCAAACATTCTGGGTGAGGTCGAGGCGGTCTTTAACTGGGTCGACCTCGGGCCCAGCGACGCGCTGCTCGGCGTGCTGCCGTTATTTCACGTGCTGGCGCAGATGGCCAATCTGCTGATGCCACTGGTCAAAGGATCGCGCGTCGTTTACCTGGAGACGCTCAACACGACCGAGCTGATGCGCGCCCTGAGCGAGCGCAACATTACCGCGTTTGCCATCGTGCCGCAGTTTTACTATCTCATTCACGAACGAATCTTCCAGGAAATCGAGAAGCGCGGCGCGCTCACCCAGAAAGCCTTCTCCGCGATGGTTGCGGTGAACCGGGCGCTGCGCAAGGTTGGCATCAACGCCGGCCCGGTGCTGTTTCGCAAGATTCACCAGACGCTGGGCCCGAAAATGCGTTATCTCGTCACCGGCGGCTCGCGCTTCGACCCCGGCATTGCGCGCGCTTTCCAGGATCTCGGCATCGACATCCTGCAGGCTTACGGTCTCACGGAAACCACTGCCGCCGTTTTTGTAAATTCACCGGGCGACAATGTCATCGGATCGGTGGGCAAGGCGATGAAGGGCGTCGAGGGCAAGATCATCGATCCGCAAGCCCAGGATGACGGCAATCCTCCTGTGGGTGAAATTGCGTTGCGCGGGGCGGTGGTGATGAAAGGCTACTGGAACCGTCCCGATGCCACGGCTGCCGTGATGCGCGACGGCTGGTTTCTGACCGGCGACCTGGGATATTTCGATTCGCGAGGCCACCTGTTTCTCACGGGCCGAAAAAAGGAAGTAATCGTCCTGAGCAACGGCAAGAATCTGTACCCAGAAGAGATCGAGGCGCACTACCTGAAGTCGCCGTTCATCAAGGAAATGGCGGTGATGGGCTTCGAGGGCAAGCCCGGCGAGGGCGGTGACCGTCTGCATGCCGTGATCGTCCCGAACTTCGACACGCTGCGGCAGAAAAAAATCGTCAACGCCAAAGAGGTCATTCGTTTCGATATCGAAGGGCTGTCGCAGCAGCTTGCCTCCACCAAGCGCATTGGCAGCTACGAAATCTGGCAGGAGGATCTGCCTCGCACCACAACGCGCAAGATCAAGCGCTTCGAGGTGGAGAAGCGGGTGAAGGCCAATCAGGCAAAAAAGCTTGCCGACGACTCGGACCTGCCCGCCGAGCAACCGCTCACAGCGGACGAACTGGCGTGGCTGGATCGTCCTGAGGTGCAGCGCGGTCTGGCCGTGATTCGCGACACGGTGCGCAACGCTCCACCGAGCGTTCGACCCGCACACAGTCTGGAGCTCGACCTCGGTCTGGACTCCATGCAGCGCGTGGAACTGCTCAGCCGCCTCGAGGAAGAGCTGGGCGGGAATGTCGAAGAATCTCAGCTGGCCGCGATCTACACCGTGCGCGAATTGCTCGACGCCATCTTGCAGAGCGCCGCCAGCGGCCAGACCGCTCCCCGCGCCGCTTTTGCCGGATGGAAGGCAATTCTTTCGGAAGAGCCCACCGACCCTGAAGTGCTGGCGCTGACCAGGTATCACCCCGCCTTTGGTCTTTTCTGGTACCCGCTGTCGCGCATCATTCAGATGATTTCGCGGGATCTTTTTCATCTGCGGGTCTCGGGCCTCGAGAACCTGCCCGCGCAGGGCCCGTTCATACTCTGTTCCAATCACCAGAGCTATCTCGACCCGATGGTCATGGCCGGCGTCCTGCCTCGCGAGATCATGGAGAAGAGCTTCGCCGTCGGGACCAGTGAAATCTTCGGCGAAGGATTCATGCGCCGCCTGGCGCGCTGGCTCCGCGTGATCGTTGTCGATCCCGATGCCAATCTTGTACCTGCGATGCGCGCCGGAGCTTTCGGGCTGAAGCACGGACATGTGCTGATTCTCTACCCGGAAGGAGAGCGGTCGATTGACGGCACTCCCCGGATCTTCAAGAAGGGCGCGGCCATCCTGTCAATTCACGAGCAGGTCCCGATCGTTCCGGTTGCGATTGAAGGTTTCTACGAGGTGTGGCCGCGCGGCAAGAAGTTCCTCCAGAAGCGGGCGCCCGTGCGCATGGTTTTCGGCCAGCCGATCTCTCCGCCTCCGGAATCGGAGGATTCCGAGGCAGCCTACGAGAAACTCACCGCAGAATTGAAAGCGCGGATTGTGGAGATGTGGGAAAGACTGCGCGAAACCAGGTGATCCCGCGACCAAGCGCCCGCACGATTCTGCAGTCACCAATCGTCCAATTTCTCAATCACCCAATTTCACAATCTCAGAACAGCCTCAGCTGCTCTTCAAATCCCTGCACCGGCCACTTGGTGGCGTATGCCGGCCGGTCGCGCCGGGTGAGTTTGTACTTCTCGCGCAGGCGGTTCACCAGCGCTGCGAGGCGCTCGCCATAGGCCTTGGAAAGAAACGCGCGGCCTTGATAACGCTGCCGATAGCTCTCGGCAAGGTGCGGAAAGTTCTCTTCGAGAAAGGGAAGGAAAACGGCCGCGGAGCAGGGCTTGAGAAACAGCGGGTTGGCAAAAACGAAATCGGCTCCCGCTTCGGCCGCGGCGCGGATGACCGATTCCAGGTCCTTCGGCGAATCGGTGATGCCGGGGACCACCGGCGAACAGCTGACGCCGACCCGTAAGCCAGCCTGGCTCAGAATGCGCACCGCCTCCATGCGCAAATCAGGGCGAGGCGCGCGCGGCTCGAGAATCCGGGCCAGATCGCTGTCGAGCGTGGTGACCGTGATGTGGGCGGTTACCCGGTTCGATCGGGCAACTTCCTGCAGAAGCTCCAGATCACGAACGATCAGATTCGACTTGGTGACGATGCCGAGTTGGAATCCCCGATGGCGGGAAAACTCCTCCAGAATGCCGCGGGTGATCTCGTAGCGGCGCTCTGCCGGCTGGTAAGGGTCCGTGGCCGTGCCCAGGGCGATGGCCTCGTCCGCCTTGACCCGGCGAAGTTCATGGCGCAGCAGCCCGGCGGCGTGTTGCTTGATGTAGATCTTCTGCTCGAAGTCCAGGCCATCGCGCATCTCCATGAACTCGTGGGTGTAGCGGGCATAGCAATAGAGGCATCCGAATTCGCAGCCGCGATAAGGATTGATGGTCCAGGCAAAAGGCATCTGCCGCTTGCTCAGGCAGCGATTGAGCAGCGACTTAGTCTGGAGCGTGAAGTATTCGACATCGTGCCCTTCGCGTAGAAACTCGCCCTCAGAGGCAAGACGAGCAATACCCACGAGTTGAGGCTTGCCGGAGGAAGGGAGCAAGGGCAGCGAAGGCATATGTATTCGCCTTTTGTTCGCCTACGATACCTGTTTTCGCAAACCGCTGTCAAGGGGCTCTGGGGAGAAGGGAAAGAGATGGTCCCAGAGCGCCCCCCCTCTGTGTGATCACGTTGAGACGGGGACTCAGATCAGATGATCCCTACTCTGCCTCAGATCAACCTGATCTCAGCGCAGCTCAACTCGTGTCTAGATCGGGCTCCCTTTGTGTCGGGCGCGGGGCGCGTGGGGCGCTGAGTGGAGATGTGTGGAGTTGGAGTTGCGGCGGTGATGATCGCGTCGGCTGGGGGACTGGATGACAGGATGCCGCCGAGAACTTGGGTCAATCCGGACGTACTCTCCCCAGTGCTCAGAAAAACCAATCGCGGGCGGGTTCTGAAAGAGGGTTGACCCGTAACCCTCGCCCCTGAAAAGGTCCGAGCCGTTCCAAGTGCTCAAGTCAGTGCGCAGTTCCTTGTAGGACCTCACGACCGTCCTTGGGCGAAGAATTGTAGCAGTGAAAGGAGCCACAATCTCTCACAGCTCCCCCAGCGCTGTCGCGGCATTTGGGCTGCGTAAACGCCCGGTTGCAACACTCCAGAAAAGAGGATGCCCTATGATTGGATGTTTGCGCTGAACTTGGGAGCATCATCTTATGATCAGAGATTTCCGGGCGATCCCGGCTACGACCACTCGAAAGAGGTGTTCCACCACACACGGTGGCGCGTTAGAAAAACATGTTCAGAATGGCTCCGTGCGAACTCGTCGGTAGAGATTGGCTTTCTTGATCTGCGCACATGGCGTTAGGAAAGTGTAGTTTTCTAATCAGGTCGAGGCAGAATTGCGCGGTGCGAGGACGGCAAGCGCTGAGAGCCCGTGTCCATGTGAAGAAAACAAGTAAACCGGTTTAGGTTGGTGAAACGCGGTAAAAGAAAAAGGGAGCCTTTTTAGGCTCCCCTTGATGAAAGTCCTACCTTGCGGTTAGAACGTGAATTTGCCCACGAACTGAACGATTCGCGGACGGTTTACCACCGTCTGGACTGCACTGGATCCGCCGGCCAGGTTGATTGCGCCGTAATTGCCGTTGGAATTGCCGGTAAAGCCACCATAGGCGCTGGTCTGGGGGCTGGCGAACGAAGGGTGGTTGAACAGGTTGAAGAAATCAGCTCCGAACACGAAGTTCGTTTTTTCCGTAATCCTCGTGATCTTGTGCAGGCTGAAATCCCACTCCTGCTGGGCGAACCCACGCAGGCTGTTGCGCCGAACATTGCCCACCGCTGCCAAGCCACTGTCGCAAGTAGGATCGGTGGGCGAGACAGACAAGATGTTCCCCTGGCTGCTTTCACAAAAACCGCCTGGAACCAAGTCGCTCAGGTTCACGTAACTGAGGATCCTATCCAACTTGCTGCCCTTGGTCAGTATCGAGGAGAGCGACGTCCCCGGAGCCAAGGTGGCGTAGTTGGTGCCATCAATACCCAATGGGTCGGAGATCGATAGGGCACCGGAGTCGTAGATTGTGAACGGAGTACCTGACTGGAAGGTCGTTGCGCCTTGCACCGTCCACCCGTGCACCACGTTGCCAAATCCATGCGCGCTGCCGAAAGGCAGCTCGTACGAGTAGCTGATCACCAACCGCTGCGGACGGTTAAAATCCGAGAGCCCGCGGTTGCTGTTGATGTTGAGCAGATCGCCGAACTGAGTCAGTCCGTTCAATTCGTCGCTTTTCTCAGAGCCCGATGCGTTGTCGAGGGATTTCGACCAGGTATAGGCCGCCTGGAAGTACAGGCCCTTGGCGAACTGATGGATCAAAGAAGCCTGCAGCGAGTGATAAGTGGAGTGAGAGTTGTTCTCCTGCAGGAAAGCGAAGGGGCTTTGCGTGCCCAGGAACTGTAAGGGCACGCGCGCATTCACGTTTGCTGCTGTGCTACCCGTGATGGAAACGCTTCCGTCACCATTCACGGTGACGTTTGGGGTTCCGGCGCCCGGCGGCGTGAAGCTCGAGGAGAGAGCCGACGCCGGGATGACACAGGGAGCAGCCTGGGTGCAGAGCCTCCCGCCATTCGGAGCGCGGCCCGGGCCAAGCAGACGGTTTCCGGCGGCGCCAACGTATCCCAGTTCTACCATCCAGCTCCGAGCCACTTCCCGCTGCAGCGTGAGGTTCCATTGCTCTGTATAAGGTGGAACAAAGTTGCGGACGGGGAAGAAGAAGAAATTGCTGTTGGGAGCATTACCCGTGTTCCCGGCGGAGTTATCAAACAAGGGTGCGCCGCCCGCGGTAAACCCGCTCAGCTGCGGAAATCCGGATGGGATGCCAAACTGCGTTGCTCCCAGGGTATTGCCGGTGCATGTTCCAACCGGGCACGGAGTCAATGGCAGAGGAAAAGCCGAGTTGGGCAGAAGCGAGGGGAACGGGGCCTCCGGTGTAATTCCCGCCTGTCCTGCCGTTGAAGAAAACGCAACGTTGAATGGAGGTCCGCCAGCCGACTGTAGTTGCGGTTGGTTGGAAACACGCTGGTAGTAAAGGCCATAGCCACCACGCAGGGCCGTCTTGTGGTCGCCGAATACATCCCAGGCAAAGCCGACGCGGGGAGCGAAGTTTTTGTCGGAGAAGCAGTGGAGCTCCGTGCAATCGCTTACGCCCTTGGTGCCAAAGCCTCCCGGGGCTCCGGAGGGGTGAACATATTGCAAAGGAGGAGCCGGGAGTCCATCCGAGGCGCAGCTGAAGCTGCCGCAGTCGGCCACGCCACCCAGGTTGGTGAGGAAGTTGCCGATCACGTGCGCCGTATCAATGCCCTCCCAGCGGAAACCGAGGTTGAGAGTCAGGCGGGAAGTGACCTTCCAGTCATCCTGTACATAGGCTCCGGCGTCTGTGGCCCGGAAGTAAAACGTGTCAATGCCCGCTTCGCCCGCAGTAGTATCGACATTGCCCTCCAGGAAGTTCTGAAAGCCGTTGAGGCCAGGAAATGCACCTGCGACCCCGTATGTAACGATTCCCCGCTTCTCATAGTGGTTGAAGCGGTTGAGCTGCCAGCGATCGATCTCGCCGCCAACCCGCAGTGTATGTTTGCCCAAGGTTTTTGAGAAATCGTCACCCCAGACGAAGGTGTTGTCGCGAGTGCCACGATTGTCGTTGGCTCCCACCCCGATCGAGAATCCGCCGCCCGTGATGTTTGGCTGCCATGCGCCCGGGAAGTTTGCGGAATTTGGGCGAGTCGAACCGATATCGGTCAGCGAGATCGGCTCCGTCGGGAGCAGAGCAAAGTTGTATCGAGAATAGCCGAAGCGAAAGTCATTTACCATAGTCGAGGAGAATACGTGCGTCCACCCGGCCTTGGCGAAACGATTGCTAAGCGGGTTATTTTCAGTGAACGGAAGAGTGGCGGCTTCTCCAAATGGAGAAAGGGAGGTGCCATCGTCCAAGAACCATCTCCCTGTGAGGCTGTCCTTAGAGCCGATTTTCTTATCCACAGTAACCGTGAATTGGTTGTCGTGGAAGACTCCCACAGAGGCGACGCTCAATGACGCCAAGTTCGTCGCACCTGGCGCCTGAAACCCTATGCCAGCAGGGATGCCCTGATTGAGCAACGAGGGAATGCAGTGCGTGCCGTCATTAAATCCCGGACACTTGGACGCCGGAAGGTTCAGCCAGGCCAGGGCGACAGGATCGATGGACGGAACTCCAAACGTGCTCATCAATGTGGCGGCATCGCGTTGTGCGGGCAACACAGGGATGTTGGCGTTAATCGTGGTCCCCGACGCAATGGCCGAGGCTTCCCGCACACCCGAGTAGTTGCCGAAGAAGAAGAAGTTCTTGATGCCAGGCACGGGGCCGCCAATGGAGGCTCCGAAAGCGTTCTGACGCAGGACCGGAGCCTTGGTTTTCTCTCCGTTCTGCAGCTCGAATCGCCTCAGGAACCAGTCGTTGGCATCGAAAAGGTTGTTGCGAAAATACTCAAAGGCGTCGCCGTGGTATTTATCGGCCCCCGCCCTCAAGTTCACCTGCATGTTGCCGCCACCATTGCGGCCCTGGGAAGCGTCGTAAAGTGAGGTTTGAGTCTTGACCTCTTCGACAACATCCGGGTTGGGCAGGTTCACGTTGTCGAAGACCGGCAAACTGACGTCGTTAGCATTAATCCCTTCCAACTGGTAGTTATTGTCCACCGGGCGCTGGCCGTTGACAATGATCGTGGTTACGCCCCGCCCCAGAGCGGTGGTATCGGCGAATTCGCTGTTGGTGCCGGCCGAAAGGGCCAACAGGCTGAGATAGTTGCGCGTGGCCAGGGGCATCTCGCGAATGACATCGCCGCTGAGCGCCTGGCCAGTCGTTGCGTTCGTGATTTCCACGGGAGTGGCCGCTCCCGTCACGTAGACCTCGACCGCTGCGGCGCCAACGGTCATCTGGATGGGCACAGCGCTGGTTTCCGACACCCGGACCGGAACGCCGGTGGCCGTTGTCTTACTAAAGCCCTGAGCAGTCACCTCGACCCGATAAGTGCCGACGGGTAGCTGCGTGGCGGTGAAACCGCCAGAAGCGCTGGTAGTAACGGTTCGTTCGGTGACCCGCGTGTCCTCGTTGATGATGGTCACCGTTGCACGAGTGATTACGGCGCCGCTGGGATCGGTGACCGTTCCAGTGACTGCACCATGGGCGCCGCCTTGGGCGAACGCAGCTACAGCAAACAACAGCACCAAAGAAACCGACGGGATGAAAAATGCTTTTCTCATATCACTGTCCTCTCTTCGCTCTCACGTGACCTCCAAGCAGGGCTACTTGTAGGGGCTCTATCTTGCGTGGAAAGCCCGGAATGTCATAAGCGCTCCTGAGAGGCGGAAATGGAGCTTTAGGGCCTTGGTAGACAACACAAAACCATACATTTTGTGCAATTATCCTGCCATAACAACGAAGTGGTGTAATGTCATGAAAATACATAACATTGTAACGCTGTTGGACCGTCCAGATTCCAAGATTCATATGTTGTTCGTATGCCGATACGCGTTATGGAAGAAAGACTTGAAGGTCCCTCGTGAACTTTGCGAGGCTGGTAGGCTGTTCACTTGGCGTAGAACTGTGATGGAGATCACCCGACTGGTTCGACCAATGCGGTTTTTTCGAACGGTGAGAGGCGCTAGCGGACTTTGAGGAGTTTCGGGACGACCCGACCCATCGTCGCTGCCACACAACGTGAGGTTCCCACTAGGTCATGGCAGGGCCGCCTGAAGCAGGCGAGCACATAGTTCGTAGAGCGATGTTGCTTCGGCTATTGTGGCGTCCAGGTGTTCAAAAATGCTGTTAAGGCCGTTAAGAGGGACGCCAAGAACTTTGGGGATTGCCTCTGGGGTGGCTTTCTAGAAACTGTATGGCTTAAGCGGCGTTAAGCCCTCGAATTGAGGAGTGAGCCATCCACGAGACAGTCATAGGCACACAATGTCAGTGACAGAGATCACATTTTCTAGTGGCTCGGTGAGATTAGCGGTCGACCAAAGTTGTTGCAAAATCGGCTTTGCGCTCATTGACCAGCGGTCACAATTTTTCTGGCTTTTTGTTTTGCAGATCGTGGATCGCCCTTGTCAGCTTTTGCAAAGTACCCGGCTTTATCGTATTTTTTCCCTTCTTGAAGTTCCTTATCGCGCACTCGGCAACCCTAGCTTGGCGCGATAGGCGCTTTGTGGAAAATTGTTTTGCTTCTGCTCGGATTTGATCGAGATATTTCGGGTCGACCACTCTTTCGTACTCGCGAAAAGTCTCCTCTGCCCGGTCCAAAGCTCCGGCTTCGGCCAGCATGGACAGATCCGGCCCGCTCCCCCAGCGGGTCGATGCTTCTTTGCCGATGTAATGAAACTCACCGCCGACGATATGCCGGCGCACAAGCAGGCCGATTGTCTTGCTCGTGCATATGCTGCCGTTCGGAGTGCAGAACTTGCTTTCGGGTCGGCAGAGGAGCTGATCGACTTCTTCCGCCATTGTCTTGAGAGAAAGCCAGCCTGATGGCTTAGGCATGGTGGATGAATTCCCGTTGTAAATGTGGAAGGGCTCGCCGCTGACAATATTGACCATCACACGCCCGTGCAAGTCATTGAGTTTCTCCCTGTGGGGCATGATGAAATACCCTGTCCACAGCAGGCCTGTTTCCTTCTTGGGGAACGGGACGGTCATAACGGTGAACGGGCGAAGATCATCCTTGAAAACGCCGAGCCGTGCCAAGACTTGAGGTGTGGTAATCGGCACCGCCATGACCGCTGGCTGCTTCAACCACGATGGGCGGTTATGAGGCAGGCCCAGTTCGCGCGAAAGTATGAAATGCCATGCCTCATAAATCCATGGTGGTAGGCTCTCTTTCCATTTCCGACCTGTCCTTCGCTGCCAGTCTGCAATCGTGTAGGGTGCCTGCAAAAATCCCAAACCGTGGCCGGAAGGTTTGCGGATCAACAGTCTGTTTCCGTCCAGATTAAACAGGCAGTACAGCTTTGCTGAAATGCCGTAGAAGTTCAGCTGCTGGCGATTGCCATTCGCGTCAAAGTTTTCTTTTTCAAGCTTCAGGAACGGAGTTTTGAGCGCATTGCGCCATGGACTAATGGGCTCGAACCGTTCGCGAATACTATCCACCTCATCGAAAGACAGAGCGTGGACCGCGGCATTTCCGCTCCCCGCCTGGTAGTTTGCAAGCTTGTGTGGGCTGCCCGCGCATGGAACCAATCCACCGTCTTTGGTTGAAACAATCATCACGCTGTCGGTGTCCATCGCCGCGATGTGGCCTTCCATCTTTCGCACAGCACACTCCAACATGGCGCACAGCAAATGCGACCCGCCGGTTACAAGGGAAGCGGTCACGGGGCTATAGAACTCGGCGGGCTGCTCCCAGACCTTCACCGGCGGCGTAGGGTAGTCCGCCTCGCCAGAAAACACATGCAAGGGAGAGGGCGGGTCCAAATCCTTGACATCGATCTGGCAGAGTATGCCGAAGGCCACGCTGTTGGCTGCCACCTTCAATCCACCCGCCAGCTCTGGTTTTCTTGTTTTCAAAGAGGCGCGCAATTGGACGAGCTTAACGGCGAGATCGTCTCGACGAGGATCTACTTCGAGCTGGCCGTGGAGTTTGACTGGTGCCAGCCCAGATTGCACTCCGTGCGGGATCACCTTGATGGCCTTCAATATCTTGAGGGGCTTCCCTGTCATCAGTTTTGCCGCGACTGCGTCCAACCCCGTCACCCAGATCGCCTGCTTTGAGGTGAGAAAATTCCATGCCAGTGTCGGGTCGGAATCCTCACGTTGGCCGAATTTCGCCCGCATTGGCAGAACATCCTCGTTTGGTTCCACGAGCGCGAACCAGCGAAGCTGCTTCCAGTAGGCTGGGCGGTAACAATCGTCCGGGTTTACGTGTCCCAGCAACTGCCGTGCTCCGGCAGTGAAGTCGGCAAACTCCAGGCTCTCCGCGCACAGTATTTCCCGGCAGTCGAGCAGATTGCTCACCGCCGGGAACTGGGCATGGAAATCGACATAGGTAACGGGGAGCGGCGTTCGCCTGATTGTGCATTCCGCGCGACCTGCGACAAATGCCTGCATGGCGATGCCGTTGATTCCGTCCGGAATCTTGAATTTTTTCTCCGGCGGCTTGACCCCCATTGCTGAGAGGTAAGCCTTGGCCAGGGTTGCTGATGAGTAACAGCGTTCGGGCACCAGATCAACCGGGTGCCGGTCGAATTCTTGCTTGAGGCGATTCAGAAGTTCCAGTTCGGCGGTCACATCTCTTAGCAGGCGCTCAATCTCCGGTTTCGTTAGGCTCGGGCGGGCTCTGCGCGCCTTGCTTACTGGCGCGCCGAAAATCTCACAGGCAGACTGGAAAGTGTAGGCCTCTCCGGTAAGAGCGGCAGTTAGCGTCCCCAGATCGAGAATATGAACATCCGAGGACTCCTCTTCCTCTTCTCGCTCCGCATCCTTTTCGTGAAATTTGTACTTGAGCAGGCGATAGATGGCCTTTGAAGCGTCCAGGCTTTCAATCGAAAGCCCCGGTTCGTAGCCGCTGGGCCGCATCTTGCTCGTTTTCTTGTCCTGGAACATGCGGAAATAGAACGAGAAGGCGCGCCGTCTCTTCCGGGACTTGTTCCATTTGATCGCTATCCGGCTGATCTCGAAGGGTGCACCGTAGGCAGCTATGAGCGCTCCTGCTTTCAGGTACTTCAGGAAAACCCTTCGCCGGAACTGTTCAATGGTTCCCAGCTCATACGCGCTGTCCTTCACAAAGCGCCGCAACACCCGCAATTCCTCAGGGTGTCCATCGCGGCAGAACAGGCCAATTTCCTTCGCGGCCCACTCCGGACCTTTCAGTTCAGCGCAGATGTACGCACCGAAAAGAAGGTCCTGTCTTTTATCGCTCGTGGTCGCGCAACGGAAAATGAGCGCATGTTCCAGTTCCTTTGCGCGTCGGCCCGTCCGGCGCTCCTCTTTGAGTTTGACCGGGACTGTGTGCGCACGGAAATAGACATCAAGCCTGTCCGCCATTTTTTTTGTTCTTTGCCTTCCTCCTCCGACCACTATCTGGGACCTTCAGTTTGTCAGCGCAGAATTCCAAACCCTTAGAAAGTTTCTCGATTGCTGCGGCATTGGCTCGACCGGTGACCGCAAGCGAACGCAAGGCCATCTCGACGGACTTAATTGGACTCGGTTGCTTCTCCATTTCAGCTCCAGCGGCCAAGCGGTCCTCGGTCAGAACGGCGTGATGCGGTTGGCACGCGTCTACAACGATGTGGGGTATTTGGTTCTCGCCAGCAATGTGATCGCCCTCAATGCAGTACGGGCAGACTTTCCTTGGCGGACGCGCTCGCTGGCGCGAATTGCGAAGAACGGTCCTGGCCGTGCGCCCGATCATCTCTCCGGTCCCACACTGGCGTACAAGTGTTCCATCTTCAAAACGTCAGCGTCAGCCATTCGAAGAATCGTCGCTGCATTGGCGAAAACTTCCTCATCCGCAATCCGTACTCCGCGCCACTTGGCCTCGAACTCTGCGACACGTAACTTTCCGCGCAGCAGCTTCTCGCGATCGTTGTAATAGTCGGACAGCTTCGTCGCGTCACGAGAACTGCGAGTGCGGATGCGCACGTCACCGGAAGATTGCGGGAACATGAGGTCACGCACACGCCTATCAGCTTTGCTCGCGCGCATTCGCTTGCCAGGAGTTCCGCCGAGAAGATCCCGACCTGCATATTTGCGGGCCGCGCGCGAACCAAGGTGGTGCTTCCGTAGTAATTCCGTGTACGATCCCTCGCCACGACGCAGGTCGGTGACAAGGTTGGTAGTCCGGTCGTAAATGCCTCTCTCGTGTTCGTTTAGGTTCGAATAGCGCAGTGAGCGCCGTTTGGTAGCCCAGTTAGTACGTTTACGTTTGGACATAGACCTTAACTGCCTCTCTGGTATGAGAAGTAGCATTCCGGCTCGGCACGATTTACCCTGTTCGCGGCTGGCAATACGGAGAAACGGTCAAAAGGCCATGGCAAAAAACGGAAAAACACAAAAAACTGGAGAAGCAGAAGCGTTCGATTTTCCGCTTGGTACGAAAAGGAGGCTCAAGGCTCAAAGGAAAAAATGGGTCCTTGCCGACAGCGAGAATCTCTATGCCGAGTTTCAGCGACTCCGAGACAAAATCGACTGGGATGCACTGCGCCAGGCATCGACTGAAGATGATATAAACGCAGCTTTATCAGCGATCGATCAATCCTCTCGTGACCGACTACCCAACGCTGCCCCAATGTTGGCGACCGCCCGCGATCCGAATTATCCTAAGCTACGGCCAATTCGCTTTCTTGCTGAAAGCTGTGCCCTCGCCCGCACTTACCCAAACAGTGGTGGTGACCACAGTCCCAGGTATTCTCGCGATATTTGCTATCAAGAAAGGAAACGGCGAGGCCCAGCACCAAAGCCAATAACAAATCTCGAATATTGGATTGAACAAGCCAAATTGGGGCAGAAAGTACCACGCAAATATCTTCGTCGAATCAACAAACTGCTTGCCGAAGAACAGGCGCGATCCGAGGCTCAGGAAATACGTTCAGAGTTGACATACATTGACATACCTGAAAAAATGGACAGTATGAATATGAAGAAGAAACGCACAACTGTCTGGCTGCCAGATACGACCGTCGCGAAGCTAAAGAAGCTATCAGCCGCTACAGGTGCTCCTATGGCAGAGCTTTTCCGCCGCGCAGTCGAAGCGTATCTGAACCGTTCCTAAAATCACGAGCGGGCCAACGCGTGCGCTAACACGCGATGACCCTGACCACCACTAGGAGGTGCAACTCCAATGGCAGCTAGAGAAAACGTACGCCAACTCCCGCCATCCCACAATCCCAACGCTGAATTGATCGTCCCGCGCCACGGCGTCGTGACCTTGTTTGGCTACGGCATCCAGGTCCGCATAGATCGAGGCCACTTGCTCTTAGAAGATGGTATTGGCCCGGATCGCCGCCATGCGCGCCTTCCACGCGTAGGACACGGCCTCAATAGATTGGTCGTGATTGGATCGGACGGCATGGTTTCGCTGGCGGCGCTGCGGTGGCTCTCAGACCAGAAGGCCAGTTTTGCGATGCTTGAGAGGGATGGCTCAGTGCTGGCGACCACAGGCCCGGCTCGTTCTTCGGATGTTAGACTCCGTCGTGCCCAGGCACTTGCTCACGTATCCGGAGCGGCACTGCGTATTACGCGCGAGCTGATACGGCAGAAACTCACCGGACAAGAGTTGGTCGCACGAAACAAGCTCCTCGACACAACAACCGCCGACACGATCGCAACGTTCAGCGCGGACTTGGCGACAGCTGAGAACATTGCATCCATCAGGCTGATCGAAGCTCAGGCCGCGTCAGCTTACTGGTCAGCGTGGCGCGCGCTCCCACTCACTTTCCCGAAGAAGGATTTACCCAGAGTTCCCGACCATTGGCGAAGCTTCGGAACAAGGATCTCCCCTCTGACCGGATCGCCTCGCCTTGCAGTGACTCCTGGCTGCGCAATGATGAATTACCTATACGCACTGCTTGAAGCAGAGGCCAGCCTTGCCGCACGTGCCTTGGGTTTAGACGCGGCGATGGGAATATTTCATGTCGACCAGCCCAGTCGAGACAGCCTCGCTTGTGACCTGATGGAACCAGCGCGCCCCCAAGTGGATGCGTATCTGCTGGATTGGATTACCACTCAGCCTCTGAAACGGGAATGGTTCTTCGAGCAGCGCGACGGGAGTGCAAGGTTGATGGCTTCCCTCACAGAGAGACTAGCGGAAACGGCTCCGGCATGGGGGCGAGCAGTCGCGCCGGTTGCCGAGTGGGTGGCGCAGGCGTTATGGAGTTCCGCTGGCAGATCCTCTGGTAAGGGACAAACCGTACCGACGCCGCTCACCCAGCGTCGCAGAAGTGAAGGCAGGGGCAAGAAGTACACGGCGCGGGTCAATCCTGTCCCAAGGCAGGTGAAGATTTGCGAGGTCTGCGGCGCAGAGGGTGTGAACTATCGCTACTGCCCGTCATGTGCCGTTGAGGTCTCCAGGGAGAACATGACCCAGGCTGCGCTCATCGGTCACGCGAAGGGCCGAACTCCTAGGGACAAGGCTCACATCTCCAAAACTTTGAGCGACCATGCCGTCGCCAACACGTGGTGGTCACCATCAAGCCTGCCTGCTTGGCTGAACGAGGAATGTTACCTCCAGAGGATTCAGCCGCGACTACGGGCGATCAAGGTTCGCGAAATCGCGGAAGCTGTGCAGGTGTCGAAACCCTATGCTGCTTTGGTCCGCGCGGGACAACGCCGACCGCATCCGAGGCACTGGCTGGCGCTGGCTAACCTAGTCGGGATTGATCGTCATGAATTCAAACCATGTCTAGCGGAGCTGCTTTAAGCCCTGATGCCCTTTGACGCGTTTTTCCTATCGCGATCCACAGAAAAAGGTCTTCATCCACAACTCCTGCACAATAACAGGTGCGATTTTTCTTGCACCGGAATCGGGGCTTCTTGAAGATTGAAGTTGGAAGTGAAAGTCATGCACCGAGTTCAGTCACACGCACACCACTACGTTCCCGAATGGTATCAACGGAGGTTCAATACATCAACATGCAGCAGGCTGGCGGAACGTATAGCACTCATCAACAATTCCTGAAAACCCTTCTGTACGGCAAATGGCGGGAATATTCGGCCATGGCGCACGGCGGTATGGACGGCCTATTGGCTACTGGCATTTTCTACATCAAGGATGCTATGCCTCATGAACAAAGACCGACGGATGACCAGTTCTTACGGATGTTTAGTTTGCACGTCGGTCAGGCTGCCGGAGTGATGCTCGCGATCGTCACGGAACTGCAGGCCTATTTCAAATTTGACGGCCCGGACATCAACGCGCAAATACACAAGATGTGGGATGTATTGATGCCATCATTTCCAGTCAGAGAATTGTACAAAGAGCGCTACAAACAGCTCATGGAAGACCAAGGGATCTAAGCCGCTGTTATCCCGGTAAATCGCTTGTCGCTACTCCAGTACCTGACAGTATCGAAACTGATCCCTTGATTCTCTTGTGTGGTTGTGATGTTCCTAATACCCGCCAACAGGGCGGCCACGCTCAATAATCACGCTGGCTAGAACCATCTCCCGTAGATTTTCAGACTGGAGCCGAGTTGATCTGAGCCAGAGCAGAGCTGAGTTAGACCAGTCCCAGTCTCAACGTGATCACACAGAGGGGGGGCGCTCTGGGACCATCTCTTTCCCTTCTCCCGTCAAGGGGCTCTGAGGGATAGCCATATAGTGGAACTCGTAGTTGATGGAGACTTTGGGGACCTGGGTTAGCGGGTTTTACCTAGTCACGAAGTTCAGTCCGCGACAGCGTGCTCTTGAGGACTCCCTGAATCCGGCTGTGGTCGCTCAAATCCAATAGGAATTCTTTTTGGGGGCTGTTTGACTTTCTCCGGTTCTGGCAAATCAACTGCCTCGATAGTCATCAGCTCATCATTTGTTGCGTGAGCCAAATTCACTACCCTTGTGTCGAGCTGCTGGATTGATTCCTCAAAGAGATTTCGGACAAATCTACCGTTTCCAAATTGCCTATCTCTATTCTGATGTGCATTCGCGAAGATTGCTCGCAACTTTTCAGCAGCCGAATCGCTAATCCGATATTGGTGGTTGGCGCTGAGATCGCGGAAGATCTCAAATAATTCGTCCGGAGAATAGTCGTCGAAGTTGATGAAGCGATTAAACCTGGATCTTAGGTCGGGATTTGAAGACAAGAACTTAGCCATCTCATCGGGATAACCCGCGACAATCACTACGAGATCGTCTCGGTGGTCCTCCATGTTCTTCAAGATCGTCTCTACTGCTTCTTTTCCGTACATATCCTCTTGCGAATCAGTGCCGGCGAGGGAGTAGGCTTCATCTACAAACAGCACCCCTCCAAGGGCTTGTTCTATCACTTCGCTGGTTTTGATAGCCGTCTGTCCAAGGTAGCCGCCAACCAACTTAGAACGGTCCGCCTCCACGAGATGCCCACCCCTGAGGAATCCGAGTGCGCGGTAGATTTGTGCCATCACACGCGCAACGGTTGTCTTGCCTGTTCCAGGGTTGCCATAGAATTCCATGTGAAGCGAGATCTCGGCGGATTTCAGGCCTCGGGATTTCTTAAACTGCTCGACTTTCAGAAAGCTAACAAGTCGAGCCACTTCGGCTTTTACGCTACCAAGACCAATAAGGCCATTCAGTTCGGCGAGGACTGAGTCGAGAGTTCTTTCCGGAGCCGGCTGGGCGGGTAGACTTGCATTCTTGCTCTGAGGTTCAATTGCAGGAGGCCCCCCCTGCTGAAGGGAAGTCTTTTGAGGGGAAGAGGTGCGTAATGACGGCGTTACTGAGTTGCGAGCGTCAGTCCGGCTGGCCCGAAGCATGTTGTCGTAGTATTTGATAAATTCCAGTTCAGCGTCAGTGACAATGCCATCCGCTTTAACGACAAGCTCGGCGAACTGAAATAGAAGCGAACGCAAAACAGTTCCATATTGTGTTCCGGCACCCTGATCATAGGCGTCGACCAGCGACAGGCTTCTTGGAACCGCCGGCACCGGTTTGGGATTTACTTTGATGAATGCCTCTACAAGTGCTAGAGCGTATTGGATGGCGTTACTGCTGCTCGTGACCTCGGGTGGATCTAGATAACACAAAAGGTCAGCCAGTATGGCTAGTTCAGAGGGGACAATCGAACCATCAGCCAGACCAAATGTTGGTACGACCTCGAAAAAATCCAGCCTTAACATTTCCGTCATATCTACGCCCAGTCCAGCCTCATTTGCAGTGGCTTGCAAAAACGGGCCGCAATGGGCAATGAATTCCTTCGTTGCGCGGCAGAGTTGTGCTATTTCCGAGCACTCGGGGCATAGGCCGGGCATTGCGAGGATCTTTCCACAGCGCCCGCAGGCGTTTGTGGGATGCAACTTCTTCCAGCAGTTGTCGCAGGATCCGCTAATGAATAATTCGCGTTCGGGGTCGGTTAAATATGGCTCACCGGCGCGGGTTGTAAACGCATGTTGGACGAACAAGCCCCGTCGAAACCGTTCCAAATCTTCAGGGTCTACCCAGACAGGGCAAGGTATCCCGCAAAACGTGCACCGCAACGTTATCGGCTGCCGATTTTCCCCGTACATTCCATGAACCCCTGACAAAAACTCAACTGCTGATAATTTCTAGCCTTAAATTGCCTGGTCGGTGCGTGTACATCTGTGAAAACCGAAAACCGGGGACATCCAAGATAAGTAAAAGTCAAGAGGAGACGAGGTCTCCTAGCGCTTGGAAGGGTGGACTCCGAAGAGGCGACCCGGTCGGCATCGTGGTTCAGAATGACTTGCCGGGCATTTCCCCGCTGGGTAACATGATGGGCAACGTCAACCACGACGATGCGAGCGAATCGGACCATGAGCAGAAAAGTAGCAGAACAACTGAATTCGCGGGATGATTTTCGGCGCTATGGCGCACTGGAATCGATCCTATTTCCCACATCGGGAAGGAACTATGGGGAACATTCCGTCTATTCTCGCAGTTCTCGCCAACTCATCCGAGACAGGGTCCTTTACCGGAGAATGTGGGGACAGACGGGATGTTCACCAGTTTTTCTTGCTGCCCATTGGCGCGAAGAAAACCGGGGTGCGTCCCGTCTGTCCCCAGGTTTTGTCTTCCGTCTGTCCCCAGGTTTTGTCGGCTTCTCCATAGAAAAGTGGCCCTTCAGTAGTACAGTTGTTCTTGCGGGCTTTGAGATCGAGCATGAAACGGGCTGGCTGGAGTGTCGTAGGGCTCGCTGTGGCGGGGCTGGGGATGGTGTCCTACCTATGGTTCACTCCCGGACGCACTCCCGTCATCCACGAGCCCAACAGTATCGCGTCGCTGGAACGGATACGCATCGGCGGTGTAGATCAATACATCCTCATTCGCGGAAATGACGCTTCGCTCCCGGTCTTGCTCTTCCTGCATGGTGGTCCGGGGATGCCCGCGATGTATTTGGCTCACGCCTTTCAGCATGAACTCGAAAAGGAATTCGTGGTAGTCCAGTGGGATCGCCGTGCTGCCGGAAAATCTTATTGCGAAGACATCATTAGTACGCTGACCACCGAACAACTTGTCGCGGACACGGTTGAATTGACCAATGCACTTCGTGCCCGGTTCCACCAAAACAAGATTTATCTTGTGGGACACTCCTGGGGCACATATCTGGGAATGCTCGTCATCGCGCGACATCCAGAGCTTTACAACGCGTATGTCGGGATCGGCCAGCTTGCGCGTTCGTCCCCCATCGCGGGGCTTCAAGATGAATACATTCGCCAGAGTGCAATACGGATGGGAGATCAAGACGCCGTCAAGGAGCTGGATGAGAAGGGCGCGAGCGTGCGGGAAACGCTACTCTTCAAGTTTGGAGGTGAAATCCATAAGGCGAAGTCGTTTATGCCGCTATTATTGACCGGGTTGGCCGCTCCCGAGTATAGCCTTCGCGATGCCCGCAACATCCCGAAGGGCGTGTCGCTCTATTCGAGAAACTTCATTTACAACTCGATTTCCGGCGAACTGATGGATGTCGTTACGCAAGTGAACATTCCCGTCTATTTCTTCACAGGCCGCTACGACTACACTGATCCATTTACGCTTACGGAACAGTACTTCGCCAAGATCAATGCGCCGGAGAAGCACATCGTATGGTTTGAAGAATCCGCACATTTCCCCTTCTATGAGGAGCCGGCAGCCTTTGCCCAGCAGATGCGAGGCGTGCTCACCAACACCCAAAACCACTGACGCCGCGTGTGGCGGTCTGCAATTCAGAATTGATCGCGATTGCTGTGGCCGAAAAACCGGACGAAGTGTCGATAAATCGCCACACACTCACAGGGGGCGCCTTTTTATATTGCGTGTAAACGCCGGCTTACATTAACTATCGAAAACGGTAGATGGCACTGCAGCTTTTCGGACTTCGCCTTGGCTCCCTTCAGGATGGGAAGGCGACATTCTCCGACTGCTTCTCAGGGTAGCTGCACGTCAAGAGCATAGATTTCATCGGGGCTCGTATCACGCAGGATTAGAAGGGAGTCATCCGGGGCAATTCCCGTCCACGTGCCAAACGTTCCGCTGAAGAGCCGTACATCCTTCAAGTCACCGAGGCGCTCCACCCCGTGCTCGTTGAAGAGCCCGATGCGAGCAAAAACGGGGACTGCCTCAGAAGTTGTCAGATAAATATATTGGCCATCGTGCGACCAACTGAAATACCCCGCATTGACCCGTGCCAAATCCTGCCATTTTCGGCTGCGAAAGTCGTAGAGGAGGAGCTTCGTTGAATCCGCCGACTGCGCCGCAAGGTAGCGGCCATCGGGCGACCATCGGGGAGAGAACAACCCCTCAGAACCGGGAACCGTCGAAATGTGGTTGGACGTGAGGTCGAGAACACGAATGGCCGTCCTCGATTCAGGGCTCCCACCCTCCAAATCTGGCTCTCCACCAAAGACAAGCGAATTACCGTCCGGTGACCAGTTTGGATCGCCATCGTTTCCTCCCCCGGATGTCAACTGCTCGGGGCTCTCTCCATCGGTCGAGACGGCATAAATCTTCCATTTTTCCCCTGGCAAACTGCCCATGAAAGCAATACGTTTTCCGTCCGGAGACCATCGGGGCATCGCTGCTCGCATCGGCGGGAGTGTGAGCTGAATTCGCTCATGGCCATCTACTTTGCTTGCCCACAGAAGGCCCTCAGGCAATCTCACATATGCGACTCGTTGTCCGTCTCGTGAGAAACTCAGGCCTTCGGCAGCAATGCCCGGCATGAAGGAAACGAAGTGTTTCGTTTTAGCATCGTATTTTTGCATTTCACCACGTGGTGTATAGCCATCCACAAACAGCCTTCCCCCATCTCGGCTTGGCAGCAACCCGGTGAAATTCGTAGGGCCTGTAGTTAGTCGCATCGGCTCATTATGTCGCTTGACGAAAAATCCCCCGGCTTCCCAAATAGCCCAAATATCCCCTCGCCCACCACGCTGAGACTCGAAGACGTAGTACTTGCCACCGGCAATCCAGTTGCCGCAACATTCAGATGGCTGACCGCTCCACCGGGGAAACAAGGGATGAAGATTGCTCCCGTCAAGGGAAACCTCCCACAGCGAGCTTGAATTTGTAGTTGCGTCCACCTGCGAGAACCGCAGCGCCTTTCCGTCAGGTGACCATCGAATCGAGAACGGCCAGCCGTCGACTGCCACGATCTTACGAGAATCACTTCCATTTCCCGAAGTCGAATACAACTCATGCCCTTTGGCGTAGGCGATCTTTTGACCATCTGGCGACCACGAGGCATCATGCCCAGTGATGTTGCCGAACCGGCGCGGAGCCCCGGCTGGAAGCGGAACGATCCAGAGAGGGAAATCAGCTAGTGGCGCAGTGAAATTACCAGCTAGGAACTCAGATCGATCCGGCGAAATGTCAAGCATACTGGTAAATTGTGAAGGTACCTGCACGGTTTCTCCGCCTGCCGAGGACACCTGGTAGAGAACAAAGTGCCCAGGGGTACCTTCTCGAAAATAGAGGCGCGGCCCGTCCGTGAAGAGCGGGGGGAATTTTGTCTGGCCGTCATTTGTCAACTGCGTTATCTCCGTCACGCGCGGCGGCGTTGGGGACCGGCGCAGCCATATTGCGAGCGATGCGACCCCGGCAACAATTGAAAGCAGAATCGCAACTACCACCACTCGCCAACTCCTTGTCGCAGGAGCCTTGCCTATATCGCTTCCACGTGCCTGCGAAAATGAGAGGTCATCCATGGGCGTTACCAGCACGGTTCTGGTCGAAGTGCGGCCGGACGCACTGTCCCTTTTCAGCCGTTGCAGGTCGGTTCGTATTTCCGAAGCGTGGTGGCAGCGAATGTCGCGGTCTTTCTCCAGAGCCTTGTTGATGATCCGTTCCAGTTCGGCGGGCACATCAGGATTCAGCCGAACAGGAGCTACGGGAGCGCGTTCCAGAATAGCGTTGAAGATCAACGCGGAAGTGTCACCACGAAACGGCAGAGTTCCGGTACACATTTCGTACAGCACTGCTCCGAACGAGAAGAGGTCGGTGCGAGCATCGAGTTCCTTTCCTCGAACCTGCTCCGGGGACATATAGGCGACGGTTCCCAGAGCGCTGCCGGGGCTCGTCAAATGTTCCTCGGACTCAATGGTCGCGGCGCTCAGGGCAAGGCTCTCCGGCTTCAGCGACACCTTGGCCAGTCCGAAATCGAGAATCTTCGCCTGACCTCGATTCGTCACGAAGATGTTCGCTGGCTTGATGTCGCGATGCACGATTCCCTTCGAGTGCGCGGCATCGAGGGCGTCGGCGATCTGGATGCCCAGATCAAGCACAGTCTCGATCTCCAGCGGCTTGCCCGCGATCCGGTGCCGCAGCGTCCGCCCCTCCAACAATTCCATGGCGATGAAGCTTCGCCCGCCAGCCTCGTCAATTTCGTAGATCGTGCAGATGTTCGGGTGGTTCAACGAGGAAGCAGCCTTGGCCTCGCGCTGAAAGCGGCTGAGGGCTTGCGCGTCGTGGGCGAGGTCGTCGGGAAGAAACTTCAGGGCCACGTGGCGGCCGAGTTTGAGATCCTCCGCCTCATACACCACACCCATGCCCCCGCCGCCGATCTTGCTCAAGATGCGGTAATGGGAAACCGTCTGCCCCACGGGTTGGAAGGGCGTGGACACTGGGTAGCCATGTTAGGTGGGGGCTGAGGGGCAAGTCAATGAAGCCATGGGGGTTGGCGGTGGCTCACAGGGATCGTTGGGAAGAATGTGGGGACGAAGAATGTGGGGAGAATGTGGGGACAGACGGGACGTTCACCAGTTTTTCCTGCGCCCATTGGCGCGAAGAAAACCGGGTGCGTCCCGTCTATCCTCGCAGTTCTCGCCACCTCATCCGAGACAGGGTCCTTTACCGGGTTTTAACCCCATATTCACATTGCCGTAATATGATCTGCCGATGCCTCAAGACCCATTGCACATCGATGACCTGAGCGGCCAGAAGGAGGGCCAGCGGGTATTGCGACTGGCTGGCCCGATCGTGATCACGAACCTGTTTCAGTTCCAGTCCATGGTGCGAGCCGACACGTCGCGAAAGCTCATTCTGGACATGACGCAGGTGCCCTACGTGGATTCTGCGGGCATTGGGGCGCTGGTGGGCGCTTATGTGACGCATCAGAAGGAAGGGCGCAGCCTGGCGCTGGCCGGCGTCACCGAGCGCGTGCGCAACACCATGCAGGTGACCCGGGTCGATACTTTCTTCAAGTTCTACGAGAGCGTGGAGGCTGCGCTGGCTTCCGCAGCCTAGAAGTGGCTGAAGCCGCATTTTTCTTGGCCTTTGGGCGGGCGGCTAGAAGCCGCACCCTTTCAAAACCCTTTATGAGTCCAGTTCTGGAATTATTGACTATTGTTGCGCGCCTGATTTCTCTGCCGGCTTCTCCGCCGGCTTCTGGAAGACCGCAGGATCGAGCGGCGGGTTAATCTCGACTTTCTGAAATTCCTCTTTGCTGGTGTCCTGGCCGTTCTGCTTGTTCTGGTGATGCCGCGGCAGCGTGATGCCATCGGCGGGGCGCCAGTCGGAGAGATTCGTTTCCCCATCGACCGGTCCCGCTTGCCCCATCGTCTTGTATTTCTCGCGCAGAACGTAGCCCGTCTTGGGATCGACATACCACCGAATCCACGGGACCGCGCCGCCGATGTCGAGAATGGCGGCATCGACGTCGCCGATTTTTTCGCTACCGTTGGCCGCGAAGGTGAAAGCCGGATCGCCGGCGTGCTGCGCCAGGTAGATGAGATCGTGGTGCAACTGCGAGAGCATATCGCTCTTCTGGTCCGGGGGCATGCTGCGCGAGCCCATACCCGGCATCGCCATGAACGCGGCGTCAGGAGTAGCCACCACCGTCAGCGTACCCTGCGGCAGCTGCATCTGCACGCGCATGCGGTCGGGGTAGGCGAGGATCGCGTCCAGCGGCGAAGAGTTGCCGCCCGGGTCGGTCTCGGCAATGTTCACGTGCAGCACCTTGATCGACTGCAGCTTGTCCAGGCCGCCCATGGCGGCAGCCACTTTTGCCACCAGCGCTTTTCCCTGAGGGTTGGAAGCTGTGGGTTTGTCGGTTTCCTTGGCTTCCGGCGGAGGCGGGATCGTGATGTCGACCTCCTTCACCGCGCCCAGGGACGACAAAGGCTTGTCGAAATCTTTCGCGTTGCCGACCACCAGCACCGCGAGTTGATCCTTGTGCAGATACTTGGCCGCGACACGGTTTACGTCGTCGACGGTGACTTTTTTGATCTCCGCCTGATATTTGTCCAGCCAATCCGGAGGATACGCGTAGTACTCGTACGTCATGCGCTCTTCGAGAATCTTGTCGGGCGAATCGAGGCGGAAGATGAACGCATTGAGAATGGCGTCTTTGGCGCGCTGGATTTCCTCCTCGGTGATCGGCTGCTTGGCCAGATTGTCGATGTCTTCGTCCGCCGCTCGAATCGCTTCGATCGTAGTCTGGCTCTTGGTCCCGATCGAGACCTGGAGAATTCCGGGATGGCCGAAATTCGTGCCCACTCCGCCGCCAACGCCATAGGCCAGCCCGCGCTGGGTGCGGATGTCGTTGAACAGGCGCGAAGAGAATCCGCCGCCGAACGCCTCGTTGAACACACTGATGGCGTAATAGTCGGGATTGTCGCGCGTGGTCCCCAGCGCCACCATGCGGATGGTGCTCTGGTTTACGTCATCTTTCGGGACAAGGTAGTAGCCGGGCTTGGCGGGCGAGTAATGGATTTCCTCTTTCGAAGCTGCGGGTCCCTTGGGCCACGACTCGAACGCCGCGCGCAGCCGCGCTTCCATGGCTGTGGAGTCAAAATCTCCGGTGACGCCGAGAATGATGTTGTTGGGGTGGACGTAACGTCCATGCCAATCAATCAGGTCCTGGCGCGTGACCGCAGCCACGGTGGCGTACTCGGGCACGCGGGCGTAGGGATTGGCGGAGCCGTAGGCCAGTTTTGTGGATTCGCGCTGCGCGACCTCTCCTACCTGGTCATTGCGGCGTGAGATGCCGTCTTCTTCTGCTTTCTGCGCGATGTCGATCTTGTCGGCGCGGAATTCAGGATTCTTCATCACGTCGACGAAGACTTTGAACACGTCGTCGAGATCATCCTTCAGACAGGACCAGCTGACCGTCGTCGAATCCTCACTACCGCCGGTTTCGACTTTGGCGGCACGGACCTCCAGGAAATCATCGAGCTGGTCGCCGGTCTGCGCCTTGGTGCCGCCAGTGCGCCAGACTTCGCTGAAGATGTCGATCAGTCCGGTTTTGTTGGCCGGTTCGTTGACCGATCCGCCGCGGATGCGGGCGGTGCCGTCGATCAGCGGGAGTTCGTGATCCTCCTGCAGGAAAATCACCATGCCGTTCGACAGTTCGATTCGCTTGGGCTGCGGTGGTTTGAAGGCGGGGAGTGGAGGAATGGGGATTTGTTTGTAACTCGTCGCCTGAGCCACGGCCAGTGGCGCCGTGGGAAGGGTCGAAATTACCAGCAGGAGCGCGAAGATTGCCGGAGTCAAGATTGCCGGCTTCAGGATGGAGGCTTTCATTGCGCACCTCCCTGACTGTCAGAGTCATGACTGCTGGAATCGCTCGAGCCGGAGTCTCCTCCGCCACCGCCGCCAGAAGATCCGCCGCCGCCCGCGTTTTCGATGACACCGACCGTGCGATTGTTGTCGACGAAGGTCTCGCTGGCTACGCGCCGAATGTCAGCCTTCGTCACCTTCTCAATGCGGTCGACGGAGCGGAATAACTCGCGCCAGTCGCCGTAGCGCGTCTCGTAGGTGGCGAGTTGCGTGGCCAGGCCCTGGTTGTCGGCCAGGCCGCGAATCAGGTTGGCCTTGGCGCGGGTCTTGATCATTTTCAGTTCGTCGTCCGAGATGTCTTCCTTCTTCAGACGTTCGATTTCAGCGTGGATGGCGTCGGCGTTTTCCTTGGTGGTGTGTCCCGGCAGAGGGACGGCAAAGAACGCGTACAAGTGCGGATACTTGGTGCCGGGCAGGCCGGTGAATCCGGCGGAGAACGACGCGATCTTCTTGTCGCGCACCAGCGAGCGGTAAAGGCGCGAGGTGCGGCCTTCCGACATGAGATCGGCAATCGCGTCGTACACCGCGTCGTCTTTGCTGCGGTAGTCGGGACGGTGATAGCCCTCAAGATAGATGGGTTGAGTTTTTTCCCTGAGCACGACCTTGCGTTCGGAGTTCTGCGGCGGCTCGGTCGTGGTGGTCTCGTCGGGCTGGGGGCGGGTGGGAAGGCGGCCGAAATATTTCTCCAGGATGGGCATGGTCTGCGCGGCCTTCACGTCGCCGGCAACGGCCACCACCATATTCGCCGGAACGTAGTACTTGTCGAAAAACTTCTGCGCCTCGGTGGCGGAAAACGAGTTCAGGTCCGACATCCAGCCCACGGTCGGGCGATGGTAGGGATGTGCGGCGAAGGCCGCTTCGTCGAACTGCTCCAGGAGGCGGCCGATGGGATTGCTGTCGGTGCGCAGGCGGCGCTCCTCGATCACCACGTCGCGTTCCTTGTAAAACTCGCGCAGCACGGGATGCAGAAAGCGTTCGGACTCGAGGTAGGCCCAGAGTTCGAGGCGGTTCTCCGGCAGCGAGTAGTGATAGCCAGTCTCGTCGTAGCTGGTAAAAGCGTTGAGACCCTCCCCGCCGTTGCGCTCGATGATCTTGGCGAATTCGTTGCCGACGACGAACTTGTCCGCCGCGGCAGTGGCGTCCTTCCAGGCTTTTTCCAGTTGCTTCAGCTTGGCTTCATCGCGGCCGACGGTCTTGTCGCGCTCGGCGATGTAGGCGGCGTAAGCAGTCTCAACTTTCTCCAATGCGGGCTTTTCGGCGGCGTAGTCGGTGGTGCCGATCTTGTCGGTGCCCTTGAACGCCATATGTTCGAACATGTGGGCCAGGCCGGTAGCGCGAATGGGATCCTGCGCCGAGCCGGCATCGACCAAAGTGAAGAAGGAAAAGACCGGCGCTTCCGGGCGCTCGCAGATCAGTATGGTCAGGCCGTTGGAGAGTTTCTTGACCGTGATGCGCTTCTCGAACGAAGCAAGATCCTGCGCTGCGGCCAGGTTGGCGAAGAGTAGAAGTGCGGCGATTTGGATTAGACGACGTTTCATCGGACCTCCGTTGAAGTGCCAACGATGGAGACGAACAGTATTCAGTTGGACGGTCTGACAGGGCAGAAGTCTGAAAGTACGTGGGGAAACGGGACCTTGTCAAACCGGGACCGCCCGCTGCACGGGTCCTGGTGGTCCCAAATGGAAAGGCCATGAGCGACACCAAGTCTAACGAAAGCCAGGTTTCGCTGACTTCCTTCGTGTCCTTAGTGTCCTTCGTGGTTAAGTCTTGGCACTATCTGAACCATGCCGAATTTGGCGCTCGCCGATGTTTCAGGCACAATGCAGGCGGAGCGCCCACAGTGGATTCCGCCATCGAGATCCAAGGCAAGCATCTCAAGCTGTCGAATCTTGAGAAGGTGTTGTACCCGGCCGCCGGCTTCACCAAGAAAGATGTCATCGACTATTACGTGCGCATTGCTCCGGCGCTGATTCCGCATCTGAGTGGTCGGGCGCTGACCCGCAAGCGCTATCCCGACGGCGTCGACGGCGAGCCGTTCTTCGAGAAGAACGCCCCCATGCACAAGCCGGACTGGGTCAAGACGGCGCCCATCTGGAGCGGGCGCAACCGGCGCACGGTTCACTACGTGCTGGCCGACGACCTGGCCACGCTGGTCTGGCTGGCAAATCTGGCCGCGCTCGAACTGCATCCCTCGCTGGCATTGGCGAAAAACATCGAGTGCCCAACCGAGATGGTGTTTGACCTCGATCCCGGCCCGCCGGCGAATATTGTCGAGTGCTGCCAGGTAGGGCTGTGGTTGCGCGAGGTTTTTGAGCACTTCGGGCTGAAGAGTTTCCCGAAGACCTCGGGATCGAAGGGGCTGCAGATTTACGTGCCGTTGAATACTCCGACGACCTACGACGCGACCAAACTGTTTGCCCACGCGCTGGCGCAGGTGCTGGAGCACGACCATCCGGCGCAGGTCATCTCGGAGATGAGCAAGCAGGCCCGCACCGGCAAGGTTTTTGTGGACTGGAGCCAGAACGACGAGCACAAGACAACCGTGGCGGTCTATTCGCTGCGGGCGCGGGAGCGTCCGACGGTTTCGACGCCGGTGACATGGGAGGAAGTGGAGCGCGCGCTGAAGAAAAAGGGTGCGAGCCTGCTGGTATTTGAGGCGATGCAGGTTGTGGCCCGGTTCGAGAAGATGGGAGACTTGTTCGAGCCGGTGCTCGAGTTGAAACAAAAGTTACCCGACCCGCGCAAGGCAGCGGTTGCTACCGCAGCGCCAGAGACGATCGAGATTGCGGCGCAGGCCGAGAAGCGGGAAGTCAGCAAGCGAAAAAAAGCTCGATCGAAGCGGGGATGATTCGCCGCGAAAGAAGGCGGAGAGAGAAAAATGAGTCAACTCTTTGCGGGCACTTCCGGATGGACCTATCCCAGCTGGAAGCCTGACTTTTATCCCGCCAAGCTGGCGCAGAAGAAATTCCTCAGCCACTACGCAACCAGACTCAACACAGTCGAGGTGAATTTCACGTTCCGGCAGCTGGTGAAGGAAACCACGATTCAGAACTGGATGCTGGAGACGCCGCCGCACTTTCGCTTTGGCATCAAGGCGCACCAGGTCATCACGCACATCAAGCGTCTGAAGGGGGCCGAAGACTTCGTACCGCGCTTTCTGGCGACGATCGAACCGCTGGCCGCGGCAGGGAAGCTGGGGCCGGTGCTGTTTCAACTTCCGCCGAACTTGAAAGCGGATTCGGCGCTGCTCAAGGATTTTCTGGCCGCGTTGCCGCGGACGGTGCCATCGGCGTTCGAGTTCCGGCATGCGTCGTGGTTCACCGATTCCACCTGGGACCTGTTGAAGGCAGCCAATGCCGCGCTCTGCGTGGCCGAGACTGAGACCCTGACCACGCCCGATGTAGCGACGGCAGCGTTCGTCTATTACCGCTTCCGCAAGCCGAGCTACAGCGGCGAAGAACGGCAGTCGATGATCGAACGGATCAGCCAGCACATGGCGGCGGGGCGCAACGTCTTTGCCTATTTCAAGCACGAGGAAACGCCCGAGGGGGCGCTGTACGCCGTGGAACTGCTGCAGGAACTGGGCGGGCAGAGCGGCAGTTGAGAACCAGGCTGGCGCGCACCCGGTTCATCACTTTTCCCAACGTCCGATAACGCGCATACTCGTTCTTCTTTCTTCCTTATGGCGTCGGAAGCCAACGCTCGAGTGCTCGCTGGATTCCTGGACTATCTTCGCATCGAAAAAGGCCTGGCGCCGCTTTCCATCGCCGCCTACACCACCGACATTACTCAGTTCGCCGAGTTTCTGGAAAAACGAAAGCGCGTGCTGCTGACTACCGGTCGAACCGACGTGCGCGAATTTCTGCAGCAACTCTTTTCCCATCAGGTGGACGGACGCAGCGTGGGGCGAAAACTCTCGGCGCTTCGTCATCTCTATCGCTACCTGTTGCTCGACAAGAAGACGGAGCAGGATCCGACGCTGAACATTGAGTCTCCAAAACAGTGGAAAGTACTGCCCAAGGCGCTGGCGCGCGACGAGATGGAAGCGACCCTTGCGGCTCCGCGGGCACGCGGCGCGGCGGTGGGCGGCTCCGAGATGGCCATGGCCCTGGCCGTACGCGATCGTGCCATGCTCGAGGTTTTCTATGCGGGAGCGCTGCGCGTGTCGGAGGCGATCAACGCCAAACTCGAAGACCTGAAGCTGGAGGCGGGATACATGCTGGTGCGGGGAAAGGGAGACAAGGAACGAGTCGTGCCGTTGGGACGATCGGCGCAAGATGCGCTGCGGGAGTATCTGGCGCGCGCGCGCCCGGTGTTGGCGGCCGGGAAGGCGAGCCGACGCACGACGGGCGCGTCTGAGGTCAATAGCTTTCGGCTATTGTTTTTTGCCAGTGGTGCGCGCAAGTTGACTCGCCAGAGAGTCTGGCAGATTGTCCGCGCCGCCTCGGCGGCGTCGGGCCGCCATGCTTCTCCCCACATGCTGCGCCACTCCTGCGCCACGCACATGGTCGAGAACGGAGCCGACCTGCGCACGGTCCAGACCATCCTCGGGCACGCGGACATCTCCACCACCCAGATATATACGCACCTGGCGCTCGACCGGCTGCGAAGCGTGTATCAGAAGCATCATCCGAGGGCGAAGGCGAGGTAAGGCAATTTTTGATTGTTGAATGAAAAAGCTCGAAGGCACCGTTTCTATCCGACCGGCAAGCAAAACGCGATGGGTTTCTTGGCGACCTTTGCGGCCGTTCGCAAAGTTCGCAAAGAAAGCCGTAACAAGAGCCGTTGCCAGTAAAGCGCAGGTGTTTCAACCATCACTCAACTCATGACCAAGCCAAAGCCAGCTACGGTCGCCGGCCGCGCCGTAGCCGATTTCCTGCGTCACCTGCGCGAGCGCAACGCCTCCGCGCATACCATCAAGGCTTACAGCGGCGACCTCGAGAAATTTTCTGCCTATGCGGGCTCTCGCGGATGGAAGGAACTCGACCACATGGCAATCCGGGGGTTTCTCTCGCAGCTCTATGAACAAGGCCTGGGCAAGACGTCGGTCGCGCGCTCGCTGGCTGCGCTGCGATCGCTCTATCGCTGGCTCGCGCAAGAAGGCGTGGTCGAGCAGAATCCCGCCAAACTTGTGGCAACGCCGAAACTCCCCAAGAAACTCCCCCGGGTCCCAACAATTGAAGAGATGAACTCCGTGCTCGACGGCCAAATGCCGGAAGCCGCCGCTTTTCCCGAGCGCGACCGGCTCATGCTGGAACTGCTCTACGGCTGCGGCATCCGCAACTCCGAACTAACCGGAATCGATCTCGACGACATTCGGCTCAGCGCCGAAGCCATTCTGATCCGCGGCAAGGGCAAGAAGGAGCGCTATGTCCCTTTCGGCGGGTCTGCCAAAAACGCGCTCACAGCGTATCTTCCCGCGCGGCAGGCAGCTCTGGCGGCGATGCACAAGAACAGTCCCGCCCTTCTGATCAATCAGCGCGGCGGACGGCTCACCACCCGCAGCGTGGGCCGTATCATCAAGCGCATCGCGGTAGCCAAGGGCCTTTCTCCCGACGTCCATCCGCACACCCTGCGGCATGCATTCGGAACTCATATGCTGGAAGAGGGCGCCGACCTGCGCGCCATTCAGGAATTGCTCGGCCATGAGCGACTGGCCACCACGCAACGCTACACGCAGCTCTCGATGAAGCACGTTTTGCAGGTCTACGACCAGACCCATCCGCGAGCCAAATAGAGAACAGCTTTCGCGAAGTTGTGTGATTGAGAAATTGGGCGATTGGTGACGGTTGAGCCGCTGAGGACTTATCAATTCCCCGATTACCCAATTGCAAAATTCCCCAATCACTCTTCCTCTATAATTCCACACTGATTCCATGGCCACGACTTCCCCACCTGCTGGACAGCACGCCGCACCGCCGCTCACTTTCGGCATGCGGGTGTCGCGCTTCTGGCAGCGCGTTACCGAAGGCCTGGAGATCAGCCAGCTATGGTCGCAATTCGAGTCGGAAGCGCGGGCGAGCTATCGTCTGTACTCCAAGGATGTCGCTGCGAAGACTCCCGAGGGGCTCACCGATCGTGGCCGGCGCCTGCATGTGGTCAAGGAATTCTTCTGGGCAGTCTTCGAGAAACTCTCGCCCGCGCGGCGCGTGCTGTTGCTGGCCGCGCTGATTCTTCTGGTCATTCCCCACGGGGACTTTAACTATACCGGTAGCAACGGCCATGTGTACGCCGTCGAATTCGATCTCCACTTCTGGGCTGGACTGGTGTTGCTGGTGCTGCTGACTCTGGAGATTGCCGATCGCGTCGTGATGAAGCGCGACCTGCAAATCGCGCGCGAGATTCAGACCTGGCTGTTGCCCGGAACCCCGCCGCAGATTCCCGGGCTCTCGCTGGACTATGCCACTCGTCCCGCCAACACCGTGGCCGGAGATTATTACGACGTGTTCCCGCGCCCCGGCAAGACGAGTGAAGACAACCGCGTGGTGCTTGCGGTCGCTGATGTCGCCGGCAAAAGCATTCCAGCGGCCATGCTCATGGCCACGTTCCAGGCCAGCCTCAAGACGTTGTCCACCGCGCAGGTGGCATTGCAGGAACTGGCCGCCAACATGAACCGCTACGCCTGTTCCAACAGCCAGGGCGGACTGCGTTTCACGACGGCTTTTCTGGCCGAGTACGACCCCGTGCGCCGCACCGTCGATTACATCAACGCCGGCCACAACAATCCCATCCTGCGCCGGGTCAGCGGTCAGATCGAGCGCCTCGACGTGGGAGGCCTTCCCTTCGGCATTCTGGCCGACGCGAAGTACGACACTGCTCAGGTCACGCTCGCACCCGGAGATTGGTTTGTGATCTTCACCGACGGGTTGGTGGAAGCCGAAAATGCTCGCCAGCAAGAGTACGGAGAAGCCCGTGTTCTGGCGGTGCTGGAAGGCGGAAAATCAGGCAGCCCCTCGGACCTGCTCAAGCTCCTGATGTCTGACCTGGACCTCTTCGTCGGGAACACGCCCCAGCATGACGACGTGACCTGCATGCTGATAAAGGCGGAGAACTGAGAACCGCCTCAGCTTACCTTGTAGTTAGCTTGCTTTGTAGCCGAAGAAAATCTGAGTCTGGGTCGCTTTTTTCCTGGCCTCATCCAGATCGGAAGAGATTTTTCGGGCGACGTCTTCGGCTTGCTCAGCCTCCTGCAGGCGCCCGGCATGGCGCAGGGCGTCCGCCAGCAAGAGGTAAACGACGTCGGAGGGCTCAACCTTCAGAGCATGATTCAATTGCGCGGCCGCCTCGTCGAAAGCGCCGCGACGCTCAGCCAGCAACGCGCTTCCCAGCAGCGCGCCGGAGTCGTTGGGATTCAACTGCAGGGCATTCTTAAAGCTTTCCTGCGCCTGATCGTAGTTCGCCAGTTGCGCATTGGCCGCGCCGATCTGGCTCCAGGCCACAGATCGCAGGTGCGGGTCGGAAGTCTTCCCCATGGCCCACTCATATTGCTCGATCGCACCCTTTAGATGGCCGGCGCGTTGTTCGTACAGGCCAATCTTGAGGACTTCTTCCGGGGGAGTATTGTGTGACTCCTCCGCGGCGCGGAATTCGCCGATGGCCTCATCGACTTTGCCGTCGCCATCGAGAGCCATCGCCAGATTTTCGTGCGCGATGTAGTTGCCCTGAGTGACGCTGACGGCATAGCCCCACAGCGTCTCGCCGTCATGCCAGTAAGCCAACTGCCGGTAGGTAAGCACGCCCAGCGCGACGATCGCGAGTGCGGCCGACGCGGCCGCCCATGTTCCTGGAATATGCATTCGCTGCGCGGCGTCGGCGCACGCCCAGACCAGCAGGATAAAGAGGCCAATCATCGGAAGATAGGCGTAGCGATCCGCCATGGATTGCTCGCCCACTTGCACGATCCCAATCACGGGCACCAGCGTTCCCAAAAACCAGAACCAGCCGACCGCCAGATAGCGGGCGTCGCTTTTGCGGATTACCAGCGCAGTGACCAGAAGCAGCAGCGCAGCCGCACCTGCAACCTGTAAGAAAGGCAGAGAAATTCCGGGATGCGGGTAAATCGGAGACAGTCCGATCGGCCACAAGGTGTGGGCAATGTAGCGCACGTACGCGACAAGTGCATTCCCCACGCGCACCGAAAGCGAATACTCTCCCAGAGTTCGCACGGCGGCCAACTGGCGCTGCGCCCAGATCGTAACCGCGGACCCGGCTGCAGCCAGAGCAAACAATGGAAGTTTTTCCTTGAGCAGGTAGGAAAATGAGCGGGGAGCAATTTTCCCGGTATGATTCGCGGGCGCAAACATCCGGCGCAGAGGCCAGTAGTCCCAGAGCAGCAGCACGCAGGGCAGGGTGATGATTTGTGTCTTGGCCATCAAGCCTAAGGCAAAGACCGACACAACTGCAAGGTAGCGGCGAACTCCTCCCTGGCGCACGTACCGACCGTAGGTCCAAAGAGTCAGCATGCAAAAGAACATGCTGAGCACGTTCTTGCGCTCGGCGGCCCAGGCGACGGACTCTACGTTTTCCGGATGCAGGGCGAACAGAGCGGCCACGATGAGGCTTGGCCATCCCGCGCCGGTAGCCTCGAGCAGAAGCAGAAACAGCAGAATCGAGCTGCCGGTGTGAAGCAAAAGACTGACGTAGTGATGTCCAGTGGGATTCAAGCCAAACAGCTGGCAATCCAGGGCATGCGACAGCCAGGTCAGCGGATGCCAGAAGCCGGTGTGAATCCCACCAAATGCCCACTGCACCGTGGCCCAGGTCAGCCCTGCGCGCACGTGAGGGTTTCTGGTCACATACACGATGTCATCGGAGTACACAAATCCACAGTGAGCAACCGGATTGTAGAAGGACAGCGTCGCCACAACGAGTGCAAGACACGCAATGAACCTGTTCTGCTGGGGAGAAAACTCACCGCGGCTTCCCTGCGCAACGGATTCATTCGTTTCTCGCTTGCTCAGCTTGGCTGCAGACGACAAGATGTAGCCCCCGGTTTTCTGGAAACCGATTATAGCTTCGCCCGCGTTCCGCCCGAACCTTTGCCGCGAGTTCCGCAAGACTATCGTAACTGTGGTTGAGGAAAGTCCCCGGCCCACCGAGCTGAGTCATCGGCAGGGCGCTCTTAGTTGTGGCGAGACGGGACCCGCAATCAGTCCCCAGACACGCTGGCCGGATGGGTTCCGCGAGCGCGTGCGGCAACCAGTAGCGTCCCGCCCTGACCGGCGAACGAACCCAGCCAGACAAGCGGCAGCGAGATCAGAGAAAGGATCGGCGCCGTGATGCCGCTGGCAATCCGCTCCAGCAGTGTGCCGCGCAGCCGCTTACGCGAGAGAAAGTCAAACAGTACGTTGGGAGTCGGCAGCAGCGCGTTGAGCGCGCTTTGCCACCAGCCCATGAGGTCGTATTCGAACTCCTGATACCAATGCGCAACCGGAGTAAACTCCGTCTGGCTCAGCATCCGGTCAAGCGAATTCGTCGTGAAGTGATACAAGTGCCGGGGCACATCCAGATGCAGCCAGCTCTCCCGAAAGGCCCTTGACTGCAGTCCGTCAAAATCCGGAACGGCGATGAGAACAACTCCATCGTCCGCCACCAACCCTCTGATGGTAGCAATCACGCTCCGCGGATCTGCCATGTGTTCGAGACTATGCCAAAGCGTTACGCAGCTGAAGGGCCCCTGATCGGCGCACTCTTCCAGGCTGCCGAAGACGTCGAACCCCAAGCGCCGCGCGGGATCTGCATTCAGCTCCGTTCCCACTACCTTCCAGCCGCGCTCGCCCGCCGCCCGCAGGAATGCTCCTTCACCACACCCGACATCGAGCAGGCGCCTTCCCTGTCCGGGCCCCGCCATTTCCGTCACTAACGCAATCCTGCGCTTGGCACAGAAGTTCGCCGTGATGCTGTGCCGCGCTCCGTAGTACCCGTCGTAATGAGGCTGCAAGTGTTCGGGAAACGGATTCGTCAGCCCCACTCCACACGCGTCGCACTTCAACACGTCAAAATGGCGCCCCGTCACTGAGTCCGCGACCTCGCGAATGTAGGGGACCAGGCGGTTGAAGCACACCGGGCAGGTGCTGGTTTGGCTTGCGGGCTGAGTCACAAATCTAATTATTTGCGACAGAGCCATGAAATCCTAGCAAATCCGAGAGCTCGTCCGTAACGAAAGTACTATGCATCCTTCACCCTCGGTCACTAGTCTGGGTTCGGACGACCCAGTTCCCAGCGGTCGATCCTGACGGAGTCAGCCTCTCTCCATCCACGCCCCGTACATCCGGTGGAAGGCGTGCACTCCCTTTTCTTGCTTCACGCTATAGCGTCCGCGCGAATAGCTGCGGGAGCGGAGATTCTTCTGCACCGCTTCGCAGATCGCAACGTCCTCCATCTGGATCTGATCGCTGAACTCCACCGACGCCTTTGCCGACGGAGCCGCGTGATCTTTCTCGGGCAGGTACCATTCGAAGATCGCGAGCGAACGCTCGGGTTCAAGCGGCAGGACGATATTTAAAGAGACGTTGTCGGGATAGCAGTTCAGCATCCAGTTGGGAAAAATCCAGAAGTAGTCCGTGGTCAGACCTTCCCGCGTCTCTTGATAGCGGCGCGGCGTCGCGTCCCCCGGCTGAGCCCCGCGGATGGGGCTGAATTGCCGCACGTGCCGGGCGTAGGGCTCGACCACGTATGCGTTGTAATCCAGCTCACGGTTCAGGCCGGGATGCACGCTGGGCAGGTGATAGCCTTCGAGGTAGTTGTCCACGTACGTCTTCCAGTTGCACTTCATGTCGTAGGTGCGCCGTTCAAACAGCTTCATTTGGGCAAAGGGAAATTTCTCCGCCTGGCGCGGCAGCTCGCCCAGGCTCTCGCGCAAGGGCCGAGCATCGGGATCCAGGTTCACGAAAACCAGGTTGAACCATTCCTCGGTGCGCACCGGCTTCAGGGCAAAATCCTCAGGCCGAAATCCCTCCACGCCCTCGATTTCGGTGGCGCTGATCAGCGCCCCATCGAGCCCGTAGGTCCAGCCGTGATATCCGCAGCGCAGCAGCTTGCGGGAACCGCAGCCTTCAGCCGGAGGCCCGGCGCGATGCCGGCAAACGTTGTAGAACCCGCGCAGCTTCCCATCCAGCCCGCGCACGAAAAGCAAAGGCTCACCCAGCAGCTCAATCGTGAAATAGTCCCCGGCGTTGGCCACCTGGCTGGCGTGACCGGCTACCTGCCAGGTGCGCGAGAAGATCTGCTCCTTTTCTGTGGCGAAGACGCTGGCGTCGGTGTAGAGCGCAGCCGGCAGCGTCCAGGCACGTGCGATGTCTGGCTCGATCTGGACCGCATTTTTGGATATGGCCATCCGTAATGCCTCGACCCAACGCCCGAACATTCTACGTCAGGGTTCGGGCATACGCGTCAGGCCCGGCCGGCCGGGCAAGCAGCGTTGGAGGCGCCTGGCCGAAGTCGTGCAAGGCATTCGCCTGCCAAGCGTTCTACAATAGGAGTGGCATGTTCCAGGTTGACAGGAATTGTCAGTGGTCTCGACGCATTTTGCCAGTAAGACGGGCTTTTGACCGAGTCGAGATGAGACTGAAGTGCTTCCCTGCAATGAAAACAAAGCCCTTGCCCGGAGCGTGAAGGGAACCAAGGTAACTAGCGGGTTTGGCCCGGCAGGTGCAAAGATCAGCACGACTGCGTCATTCGTGAGCAGAAACTTAAACGAGACCAACGAGGGGAAAATCGAGATGCGGAAACAGAAGGGTTTCTCACTTATCGAGCTGCTGATCGTGGTGGCAATCATCCTGATCATCGCAGCCATCGCTATTCCGAACCTGTTGCGCGCCCGCATGGCGGCCAATGAGTCGTCTGCTGTCGCTTCGGTTCGTACCGTCAACACAGCGCAAGTCACCTACAACTCCACCTATCCGACCATCGGGTTCTCGCCTGACCTGGTTTCGCTGGGTGGACCTCTGGGCAAGGCCTGCGTTCCGACTACGACCACCGCGTGCTTGATCGACTCGGTGCTGGCCAACAACGGCAACCCGGCTGCCAGCGGCAAGAGCGGTTACATGTTCACGCCTGGCGCGGGCACGCAGGTCAACAACGTTAACGTTGGCTACGTCATCAACGCGGTGCCGATCACGGTCAACCAGACCGGTATCCGCGCTTTCTGCGCTGAGGAAGATGGCGTGGTTCGCGTGGATCAGGGCGGCAAGTGCGGCACGACCGAACCGACCGTGCTGACCTTCAACCCGCTCAACCAGTAAGTTTGGCGAAGTACCTGGGGGAGGGTACAAGCCAGGGAGCAGCGAACGCAAGTTCGCTGCTCTTTGTTTTTTTGTACGCCTCTCTCCCTGCCCAGCTGTTCGCCCGGCCCACCCGCAATCTCCCACCGCCCAGATTGGAACTCCTGCGTTCTAATTTCTTCTCGCTCATCGCAGACTTCTCTAGCGGCGTGGGCTGGCCTGTGCAACGCTTCTTTGACGGATGTTCGAGGAAACGTCCCGATCTTCAAGAAGCGACTCTTTAAGAAACGACCTATCCGGAACGGAGTCGATCTCGTAATTCTTTGCGCCGAGTGACAATTTCTGTCAGACAGCGCCGCGAAATGCGACTCCTGGTCTCAAGGCCTTTGTGGTAACTACTCTTAAGCCGTTGATTTATCAGGCTCCAGCAAGATTACCAATGGCGATGAATGGCGGTCCAAATCGGCGATCAAAGTGCACATCTCTTCGTGGCCGGTGAACACAATCGACCGCTTGGGGAAGCTTGCATGCGCTCTCGGAAGGGATTTTCGCTCTTGGAGTTGTTGATCGTGGTGGCCATTATTCTCATCATCGCCGCGATCGCCATTCCTAATCTTCTGCAGGCTCGCCTGGCAGCCAATGAAGCCTCGGCCGTGGCATCGCTGAACGCGCTCCGCAGCGCTGAAGTGGCCTATTTCAACACCTACCCCACCGTCGGCTATGCCACCCAAATTGGCGACATGGGCGGCCCGGGACCGTGTGTACCCACATCGACCAGTGCGTGTTTGATCGACAACCTGCTGGCTACATCCACTCCCGGAAGCACAGGCAAGAGCGGATACTACTTCCTGGCTACCGGGGTTGTCACCGGCGGAGCCACCTACAATGACGCCTATGTCACTGGCGCCGCCCCGATCGGGGTTCACCACACCGGCAACCGGGATTTCTGCTCCACCAATGACGGCATTTTGCGCTCCCAGATGGCTACTGTCGGAGACACGCCCGTGATCAACTTGGCGCCCTGTCTTGCCTTCCAGGTAGCTCAGTAGCAACGATTCTCGTGTCAAGTTGAGAATGACAATGGGATCTCGCGGCCTGCGGCGAGGATTGCGGCATCGTCTGCGCGCGAGATGAACTGGGTTAGCTGTGACCGACGTAACTGTCTCTCCGGTGTTCTGCGTCCCTTATAATTTCGCTTGGGAAGCGCGATTCCCCAGAGCACATGGCTGCGATCGAGATTCTTGGTCTAGAAAAAACCTACAAGGTCGGCTTTTGGCGGAAGCGGCCCAAACGGGCGCTGCTGCCACTGCACCTCACCGTGGAAGAGGGCGAGATTTTCGGCTTTCTTGGCCCCAACGGGGCGGGCAAAACGACAACCTTGAAAATGCTGATGGGCCTGGTCTTCCCTACGGCCGGTACTGCGCGCATCCTGGGGCGCGAGTGGACCGATCCCGAAGTCAAGGCGCAGATCGGGTTCCTGCCCGAACAGCCATATTTCTACGATTACCTGACCGCGCACGAGCTTCTGGACTACTACGGCCAACTCTCCGGAGTGCCGGCCCGGGATCGCAAGCACCGCATTAACGAGGTGCTGGCTCGCGTCGGCCTTACCGATATCAAAGGTCTGCAACTGCGCAAGTTTTCCAAGGGGATGCTGCAGCGGGTTGGAATCGCACAGGCGATTCTGCACGATCCCAAGCTGGTGTTTTTCGACGAACCCATGTCGGGGCTTGATCCGCTAGGCCGGCGCGAGGTGCGCGACCTGATGGAGCAACTCAAGCACGAAGGTAAGACCGTCTTCTTTTCCACCCACATCCTGTTCGATGCCGAGGCGCTTTGCGACCGGGTCGCGATCATTCACCAGGGTGAACTGCGCGGGGTGGGGGCGGTAGAGGAGCTGACGGCCTCGGTTCAAGGCAAGGTGGAAGTGGTGTGGCAGGGCACGCAGGTGCCTTCTTCGATCAAAGCGCTGGGCGCCGAGTGCCACGTCACCGGAGACACGGTCCGCGCCGTCCTCGATGAGAAGCAGCAAGACGCAGCTATTGATGCGCTACGCCGCGAACGTATTCGCCTGATTGCCATTACGCCACTGCGTACTTCACTCGAAGCCTATTTCGTCGAGAAGTTGCAACGTTCCGAAACCACGGCTAGCACCGTGGGAACCGCTGTGGGGACCAAAGCATGAACGCGCGGATCGTCCACATCGCGAGCAACACCTTCCGCGAAGCGGTGCGCGATCGCGTGCTCTACAACCTGATCGCGTTTGCCTTGCTTCTGTCGGGCGCGGCGATCCTGGTGGGGCAGATCTCGATCGACATCGAGCGGCTGGTCGTCATCAATCTTGGGCTGACCGCGGTCTCTTTGTTCGGAGTGGTCATCGCGATTTTTATCGGCATCGGCCTGGTGTCCAAGGAAATCGAGAAGCGCACGCTGTACACCGTTCTTTCTCGCCCGGTCCGCCGCTGGGAGTTCATTGTGGGCAAGTTCTTCGGGCTGGCGGGGACGCTGGCGGTCAACACTTTCTTCATGGCCATCGGAGTGTTCGGAGCGCTGCTTTACGTCGCGCACAAGTTCTCCGCGGCAGACGCGACCATTCTAGTCGCGCTCTATTTCATCATCCTGGAATTCCTGATCATCTGTTCGCTGGCGCTGCTGTTCTCGTCATTCTCCACGCCGCTGCTCTCGGCCGTGTTCGCGTTTGCGCTGTTCGTGATTGGCAGCTTCGCCGACGACCTGCGCGGATTTGCAGCCCTCACCCACGGGGTGACGCGCCTGTTGACGATGGCCGCGGCCTATCTGGTGCCCAACTTTTCCACGCTGAACGTAATCAGCGCGGTCGCGCATCAGCAGCCGCTGGGCTCGCAACTCGTCCTGCACAACACGCTGTATGCGCTGTTCTATTCGGCAATGGCCCTGAGCGGTGCGGTCCTCATTTTTGAGCGCAGGAATCTCAAATGAGCGTGCCGGCCACAGGGAGCGCAAGGCCATGACCACGGCTCAGCGCACCACCATCACTGCCAGCGTGTGCCTTGTGGTCTCGCTGACCGCGTGTGTGTTGCTGCTGCGCCACCTGGATCAGATTCGCCCCAAAGCCACCATTGAAGACGTCCTCTACATCAGCTCGCCTAAGGTGATCCACGATGCCAGCCTGGGCTTCGACGGCCTGATGGCGTGCCTGTACTGGACGCGCACCGTGCAATACTTCGGCCACCGGCACTACAACCTCGAGGACAGTTACAACGAACTGGCTCCGCTGCTGGAGATCACCACCACGCTCGATCCGCATATGCTGCCGGCGTACCAGTTTGGGGCCAGCTTTCTCGCGCCGAAACCGCCCGGCGGCGCGGGCCAGCCCGATCGCGCCATTCGGCTCATGGAATACGGCATCGCCCACAACCCCGACGACTGGCAGCTCTACTACAATCTTGCCTTCGTCTACTACACCGAACTCAAGGACTACAAAAAGGCCTCCGAGATCTTCGATCGCGGTTCCCGAGTGCCCAACGCGCATCCTTTCATGAAAGTTATGGCGGCGCAGACGGCGGAGCATGCCGGTGACTATTCCACCGCCCGCATGCTGTGGACGGCGACGTACCAGACGAGCAACCAGGCCGACATCCGTCAGAACGCCGTCGAACACCTGCGCGCCATCAAGGTGGATGAAGACGCCACCAACCTGCAAGCTGCGGTCGCGCGCTTTGGCGAACGAACGGGACATCTGCCGTCGAGCCTGTCGGAGCTCGCTGGCGTGGAACACTGGCCCAGCATTCCGGTCGATCCCAATGGCGTTCGCTACAAGCTCTCGCCCGAAGGCCGCGTCCTGGTGGAGAACCCCGACGATTTTCCCTTTATCACCAAGGGTGTTCCGCCGGGCTATAAGGCGCCGCCTCCGCGATTTCACTCGCAGAATTAGAAGATTTCTCCCGTATTATTTCCCTTCCGCTTGCTACCGGCAGTTTCTGGCATGGACCCCTCTTCACCACCGTCTCCGCGCATAGTGCCGGCGGTTCTCCGCTACTGGAGCGAGGAATGCGCACGCAGCGGCAGGATCGCCGCCACCCGCGCTGTGCTCGGCGCCCTGTGGGAGTTCGTCCGCGACTCCACGCCAGCCCGCCGTCGCCAGCGCTATGGTGACACCGACTATGACTGGGACCATCGCGTCAACACCACCAGCGCTGCCGTAGGATGGCGTGATCGCTTGCTCGGGGTATTGCACTCTCCCTATCAGCCCACCGAGCCTGCGTTGTTTCAAGAGATGCTCGCCTGCCTTCAGCAACATTCGCATGTCGACTTCGCCGAGTTCACCTTTCTGGATCTCGGCTCCGGCAAAGGACGCACCCTCCTGATGGCTTCCGATTATCCTTTCCGCCGCACTGTCGGGGTCGAATTGCTCCCCGCTCTGGACCAGATTGCACGCGAGAACCTGAGGCAGTACAAGAGCGAGGGCCAGCGGTGCTTTGACCTGGAAACGGTCTGTGCAGACGCTACCACGTTCCCGCTTCCCGCCACTCCGCTGGTGATCTATCTTTTCAATCCATTTCCTGAATCCGGGCTGCGGAGTTTCGTCGCTCATCTGCGGGAGTCGCTGCACGCGCAGCCACGACAGGTCTACGTCCTCTATCACAATCCTCTGCTGGAGCGTGTGCTGATCGAGAGCGCGTTCCTGCGCAAGGTCGGAGGAACGCATCAGTACTCGGTGTTTAGGAGCTAGGGTTTAGGGGCTAGGGGCTAGAGTTTAGGGTTTAGCTAGGATCGGAGGCAGGACCAGGGCTGCGGTCCGTCGATCTGTGGGAGACACGGCTTCCAGCGTGGCGTTTGGATATGTTCGTTGAGCGGGGCAGGAAACCCCGTTGTTGCCGTCGCGATTGCCTCAGCGAGAAACTCTTCCCCACGCAAGCATGGCGCTTACGATCCTTGTTTTTCGAAGATGAACTCGGCCTTTTTCGCGGTCTCTTTTTCTTTGCGGTAGGCCCGAGCAACATCGCCCAGAGGAACTGGCTGAGAAACCGGCCCGAACTCCCACAGTGGCCGCTCGCCCTGGGCAAAGCTGTAAGGAGAAGCTGTGCCCAACAGGCTCTGCTCTTGCGCCATAGCATGCTGACTGGCGTGTTCAGGATGTCCCGGCATGGACAGCATCGATGCCTGGTCGCCAAAAGACGTGGCTCCCACCTGCCCCATGGCGGAGGCGGTGCAGAGGATCAACAAGACGAAGAACGCGATTTTCATAGTCCCACCCAGCACTGGCAAATGCAACCGCCATGCCATCCTAAGCGGCTGTATAGGTAGTACTTACGAAAGTCCGGACCGGGGTGGCGCAAGCCTTTGCATATTTGTGGAAGGCAACGCTATGGCCCAAAAGCCGCTCCAGGCGCGGGAATCGCGCAAGGCCAGCCAAAGAGGCAGGCGCGCGTTGCGTGACGGCAGTCGCGGAGTGTATGTTTCCATTCAGACGCTCCCATCCTCAGGCGAGACCGAAAGCAGCGCATGTTGAGGCGCAAACGTTGATGCGCAAACCAAGACGAACTCGAGGTCAAGCACAGGTCACGCTGCCGCTATTGGCCCTCTGTCTTGCCGTCTGGTTGTCGGCAGGCGCGCAGGCACAGACCGATTGCTCCGAGGGGAACAGCCCGCTGGACAACACTCCTCCCAAGAACATGACGGTGGCGGAGGTGATCCAGAAGCTTGGCGTCAACGAGGCCAAGGTCAAAGAGGCACGCTCGCACTACATCTACACTCAAGATGTCCTGGTGCAAACCCTCAACGGAAAAGCGGTCGACGGCCAATATCATGAAGTCACCAACATTTCCTACGACGATAAGGGCAAGCGCATGGAGAAGGTCACCTATGCTGAACAATCGACCCTGCGCGGGGTTCAGTTGTCAGCGGAGGACATGGAAGATATCCGCGTATTCATGCCGCTCATCCTCAGTTCCGAAGAATTGCCCGAATACAATCTCACCTACACGGGGAAGCAGCACGTGGACGATCTCGACACCTACGTGTTTCACGTCGAGCCCAAGAGGGAAGAGAAAAACAAGCGCTACTACCAGGGCCGAATCTGGGTTGACGATCGCGACCTGGAGATCGTAAAGCTGTGCGGCAAGAGCGTGCCAGAGATCATCCAGAAAAAGAAGAAGGGGCCGCAGGAAGTGCGTCCGACGTTCGTGACCTACCGCCAGTTCATGGACGGGATGTGGTTTCCCGCTTACGTGCGCGTCGATGACACGCTGACTTTCCGAGTAGAATCCGTGCACGTGCGCGAGACCATCAAGTTCACAGGCTACAAGAAGGCGGGTGCGGCTGCTGCCAAGCCTTGACCCTGGGGCACAGCCGGGGAAACTGGCGGAGCACTTGAACCAAGATTGCGGGTATGCTGTACTTTCCCCATGGCAGAAGAAAAGAACCGCAGCAAAGACATTGTCCTCTGGATCATCACGGTCGCCCTGGTAGCGCTGGCGTTCTTCTGGTACAACAAGCCGAAGTAGGCATCACGATTCCTGCCGGAACGCAGGCCTAGAGCCCCGCCGCGAGCAGGAGTTCGGCAGCCACCAAGTCTTCCAGCGCGCACCCGACGCTCTTGAACACGGTGATCTCCTCTGGGTGGCGTCTTCCGTCTTTCTTTCCACTGACCAGCTCGTGTAAATCCGCCGCAACGTGGTCGCTGGGGATCGCTCCTTCGCGAAGAGGAATCAGCAGCTCTCCCATTTCCGTCTTCGCTCCGGCGAAGGTATCGACGATCACGCGCGCGCGCTGGATCGTCGCTGTGTCGGCTTCGCGGGTGTGCGGTTGAAAGGCTCCGACCAGGTTGAGATGCGCGCCAGCGCGCAGCTCCCGGCCGTCGAACAGCGGGTCCGGGCTGGTCGTACACGTACAGAGCACATCGGATTCGGCGGCGCAGGTGCGTGGAGCGGCTGCGACGATCGCAAGTCCTGGTGTTTCGGCCCGCATTTGTTGCACGAATTCGGCCGAGCGAGCAGGGGTGCGCCCACAGACGAGCACGCGCTCGAAGTTGCGGACCAGGGGCAGCACACCGAGGTGAGTGCGCGCCAACCGCCCGGTGCCGAAGATGCCGAGCGTCGAGACGCGGGGCCGTGCCAGGAATTTTGTGGCTACGGCGGAGGTCGCAGCGGTCCGCAGACCGGTCATATAGTCGGCAGCGATCGTCAGCTGGGGTTGGGCGGTTTCCGGATCGAGCAACAGATACGACGCGTGCACGCGGCCCGCGCGCGGCAGGCTTGGGTCGAGCGGGCGGTTGCGAACCATCACCAGCTTAATGCCAAGGGCGTTACGCTTGCCGTCGTAGCTGGACATCGCGACGAACGTCCCGTGCGCGAGGTCGGCGTGCGTGCGCTCGGGGACTGTGACGGAGGGATAGCGATCGCGGAATGCGGCCTCAATCGCGGTCACGAGTTGCGCGGGGTCCAGACGCGCGCGAACATCGGCTTCCGTCAGAAAGTCCGGCATAGGCACAGAGGGAAGAGCGCAATAATTCTACAGAATGCGGTGGCTGTCATCCTGTCGATAGTCCTAAGTTCGGGAACCACGAAGGGCACGAAGTCACACGAAGGAATTGATTTTTCAAAGTTTTCCTTCGTGTTCCTTCGTGTCCTTTGTGGTCAATTTAGGACACCGCGCTCCTGTCCTCCGGTATGGTTTTTGGTTGCTGTTCGGGTAAGATACTCCGGCTGCAACAAGAGGCTCCCCCTTTGGCGTTTGGATCGCCATGTCGCGGGCGGCTCTCCGGGCTCAGAAATGAATCGCGAATATCACAAGGGCTACAGTCAGGAACTCCATCGCGATATGGAAGCGCTGGTATTCGGTCATGCCGGCACGCCTCTGCTCGTCTTCCCGACTTCGATGGGAAAGTTCTTCGAATATGAAGACCGCGGCATGATCGGCGTGCTGGCGCCGAAGATCGAGCGCGGCGATCTGCAGGTGTTTTGTCCCGACGGTGTCGATCTGGAGAGCTGGTACAACAAGGGCGTGCATCCGCGGGTGCGGGTGCTGCGGCACTTGCAGTATGAGCGCTACATCCTGCATGAGTTTCTGCCGTTCGTGCGGTGGAAGAATCAGGCCCCGCGGCTGGCAGTGACGGGATGCAGTTTCGGCGGGTATCATGCGGTGAATTTTGCGTTGAAGCATCCCGACGTGGTCACGTACTGCGTGAGCATGAGCGGGGCGTTCGATATCCATCAGTTTCTGGATGGTTACTACGACAACGACTGCTACTTCAACAATCCGCCGGACTTTCTGCCGAATTTGAGCGACGACTGGTTCCTGAGCCGCTACCGGCAGATGAAGATCGTGCTGGGCTCGGCGGATTGGGATATGTGCCTGGATCAGAACATCAAGTTTTCGGCCATGCTGAATGGCAAGGCGATTCCGCACTGGCTTGACGTTTGGGGCGATCATTCGAAACACGACTGGCCGCTGTGGCAGAGGATGGCGGGAAAGTATTTCTGAAGATCGTGTCAACCACGGAGGCGGCATGGCTGCGCAGACTGTACACTTCAAGGTCGCTTTGACCATTCATGAGGGAAAGCTAGCGGCATTCGAGGAAACCGCCAAGGCGATGACTGCCGGCACGCGGAAGGAACCGGGCGCTCTGGGATACGAATGGTATGTGAGCGCCGACCGCAAAACGTGTCGACTGCTCGAGACCTATGCGAACGCGGATGCGGCGCTGGCCCATTGCACCGGTTTGGTGGTGCGCGACTTGGTGCCGAAATTGCTGGACTCGGCCAGCGTCAGCGCCTTTGAGGTTTATGGCGACCCGGGCCCAGAAGCCACGGCCATGCTGGCGGGTTTTGGAGCCGCGATCTTTGCATTCAAACAGGGCCTCGCGCGCTGATTAGCTGATTAGCTGATTGCTGATTGACGCCCGACTCGATCAAGACAATTAGGGAGGCTGCGATGAACCGATTCCGCACATGGCTCGCGACGGTGGGTTTGGTCGTACTCGCCATTTCTCTCTCGCCGGCGCAGGACAAGCCGAGCGGGAGCGGGCAAGCACCGGCTGCTTCCCCACCCGCCTCGTCCGCGCCGTCGGCAAGCGCGGCCGCGCCGGAGACCACGCGCCAAGTCAGCGCGTACACCCTGCCGCCCGAGCTGTACAAAAAAGCTCGCGATCGCAGCGGGATTACCTTTCGTCTGGCGCTTGTCGGCTTCGTCTATGGGCTGATCGTTCTGTGGATCATCCTGCACTGGAAGATCGGCGCGAAGTATCGCGACTGGGCTGAGAGGGTTTCCTCCGGGCAATTCCTGCAAATGCTGGTGTTCTCCCCCTTGCTCCTTCTGACGATCGCCATCTTCACCCTGCCTCTGGATATCTACGGTGAGGTGGTCGAAAAACAATTCGGCATCTCGGTGCAGGGATGGGGTTCGTGGGCCGGAGATTGGATCAAAGCGGAGATCATCTCGGTGATACTGGGCACCATCCTGATCTACGGGTTGTACTCAGTGATCCGGCGAAGTGCGAGGCGGTGGTGGTTTTATTTCTGGCTGGTTGCGCTGCCCATCGGCATTGCCTTGTTTTTCATCACCCCGTGGGTCATCGATCCGCTGTTCCACAAGTTCGAACCCTTGCAGCAGAAAGACCCGGCGCTCACGGCGGCCCTCGAAAAGATGGTGCAGCGCGCGGGCGAGGACATTCCTCCCGAGCGCATGTTCTGGATGGGAGCGGGTGAAAAGACCACGGCGCTGAACGCTTATGTCACCGGCATTGGCGCGTCGAAGCGCATGGTGGTTTGGGATACAACCATCGCCAAGATGAACACACCGCAGATTGTGTTCGTGATGGGCCACGAAACTGGCCACTACGTGCTGCAGCATATTCCGAAAAGAATTACGTTCTTCGCCGTGCTGTTGCTGATCCTGTTTTATATCGGCTATCGTCTGATCGGATCGATTCTCGCCCGTTGGGGTGCGGGTTGGGGAATCCGCGGACTCGACGACTGGGCTTCGCTGCCGGTCTTGATGCTTCTGCTGTCGGTATTCCTTTTTGTGACCAACCCGATCGGCAGCGCTTTCAGCCGGCACGTTGAGCATCAGGCCGATCAGTTCGGCCTGGAGGTTACGCACGAACTGACGCCGGATTCGGGGCAGGTGGCGGCGCAGGCGTTTCAGATATTAGGCGAGGTAGACTTGGCGGACCCAGAGCCCAATCCGGCTGCGGTCTTCCTGTTCTACGACCATCCTACGATTCCCGACCGTGTGCAGTATTCTTTGCACTACGATCCTTGGGCGAATGGCGGGCAGGGAGAGTTCGTGAAGTAGGGCAGAAGTTGTTCAGCCTATAGGGATCCTTCGACTGCGGGTGCAAGTTGCGCTTGGGCGCAACTTGCAATCCTCGCTCAGGATGACAACCAGGAGATTGCGTCGTGAAGAAGATCGGAATTCTGTTTGGCATGGAGAATACTTTCCCGCCGGCGTTCGTTGAAAAGATCAACTCGATGAAGGTTGAGGGCGTTGAGGCGGAGTTCGTGAAGATCGGCGGCGTTCGTATGGATGAGGCGAAGAAGTACGCTGTGATCATCGACCGGATTTCGCAGGATATCCAGTTCTACCGCGCCTATTTGAAGAATGCCGCGCTTCACGGGACGATTGTTGTGAACAATCCTTTCTGGTGGACGGCTGACGACAAGTTCTTCAACTACGCGCTGGCGCACAAGCTGGGTGTGGCGATTCCCCCGACGGTGATCCTGCCGCACAACAAGCATCCCGAGGGAACGACGGACCTCTCCATGCGGAATCTGATGTTCCCATTGAATTGGCAGGAGCTGTTCGATTATGTCGGCTTCCCTGCATTTCTGAAGCCGTATTCCGGCGGCGGATGGAAGCACGTGTACAAGGTGCACTCGCCGGAGGAATTCTTCCACCATTACAACCAGACCGGGGACTTGTGCATGACCTTGCAGCGAGGCGTGGAATTCGATGAGTACTATCGCTGCTACGTCGTGGGCCAGGAAAAAGTGCACATCATGAAATACGACCCGAAGGCGCCGCATCATGAGCGGTACGTGAAAGGGAATCCGCCGCCGTCGTCGGCGCCGCTGCGCGATCGCATGGAAAAAGATGCGCTGACTTTATGCCGGGCGTTGGGATATGACTTGAACACTGTAGAATTCGCCGTCGAAGGCGGCGTGCCCTACGCGATCGACTTCTTGAATCCGGCGCCCGATGCGGAGATTACATCCGTGGGGCAGGAGAATTTCGACTGGATTGTAAATGCGGCGGCCGAGATGGCAGTGAAGATGGCGCTGAGTGGAGAGGGTCCGATGAAGGAACTGCGCTGGGCAGGATTTTTGGCGGGAACGGCGAAGCCAGCGGCCAAGACAGCACGGAAGAAGGCCAAGGCGTAGAACAGCGTGGATCGCTGCGCTAGGAATGACAAAGAGTGTTTATGGAGAAGGTCAACCCTGGTAGTCGGCGTTTGCGGGTGGACGCGCCAAAGACCGTGGAGGAGTATCTGGCGCGCGTGCCGGAGCCGGCGCGCTCCACGTTGAACAAGATGCGCGCGGTGATCCGGTCGGTGGTGCCGAGGGAAACAACCGAAGTCCTCAGCTACGGAATCCCGACTTTTCGATACCAGCGGATGCTCGTGGCCCTCGCCGCATTCAAGGATCATTGCAGTTTTTCCCCACTGGGCTCATCGGCGCTCGATGAATTCAAAGAAGAGCTGCAGGAGTTCCGAGTGTCCAAGGGCACGCTCCACTTCGCCTTGGACAAGCCTCTTCCGGCTGCGCTGGTGAAGAAGATCGTGAAGGCGCGCATCGCGCAGAACGAGAGCAAGCGAGGGCGCTAATCAGGCGGGTCTGGCTTCCCATCGTTGATATACTGTTGCAGCAGTTTTGCCGGCTGCCAGGGCGGCGGCGCACAGCCATTCCCCCTTCGCTGCGCTCAAGGTCGGAATGATAACTTAGAGGCGAGGCTGCCGAGCTTCGCTCGGCCGGACAGCCGGGGCGGCTGTCCCTACATGATTCGTTATGTTGCCGACTTTCACCATCGGGATTGAAGAGGAATATCAGACCGTAGATCCGGAGACTCGCGATCTGCGCTCGCATATTCACGCCGAAATCCTGGAGAAGGGCAGGATGATCCTTCAGGAACGGGTGAAGGCGGAGATGCACCAGTCGGTCGTCGAGGTGGGGACGTCGGTCTGCAAGAACATCAAAGAAGCGAAGGCGGAAGTCAAGAAGCTGCGCAGCAACATGGCCCGTCTGGCCCGTGAAAGCGGCCTGCGGCTGGCCTCGGCGGCGACGCATCCCTTTGGCGACTGGCGAGTGCAGGAAATTCATCCCGACGAGCGCTACAAGAATATTGTGGAAGACATGCAGCTGGTGGCCCGCGCGAACCTGATCTTCGGGCTGCACGTGCACATCGGGATTGAGGATCGCGAGACCGCGATCCACATGATGAATCATGCGCGGTATTTTCTGCCGCACATTCTGGCCCTCTCGACCAATTCTCCATTTTGGCTGGGCATGAACACCGGGCTGAAATCGTATCGCTGCAAAGTGTTCGATAAATTCCCGCGCACCAACATTCCTGATTACTTTCCCAGCTGGGGCGAATACGAGAACTTCATCAAGCTGCTGATCAAGACCAACTGCATCGACAACGCGAAGAAAATCTGGTGGGATATTCGCCCGCACCCGTTCTTCAACACGATCGAGTTCCGGGTGTGCGACATTCCGATGCGCGCCGACGAGACCATTGCTTTGGCGGCTCTTATTCAAGCCACCGTCGCCAAGCTTTACAAGCTGTACGCGGCGAATCAGGGATTCCGGCTGTACCGCCGCGCGCTCATCATGGAAAACAAGTGGCGCGCGGCACGCTACGGGCTCGAGGGCAAGCTGATTGACTTCGGCAAGCAGAAGGAAGTTCCCGCGCGCGAACTGGTGGCCGAGTATCTGGAGTTTATCGACGACGTAGTGGACGAGCTCGATTCGCGCGAGGAGCTGAACTACATCCACAAGATTCTCGAAACGGGCAGCGGCGCCGACCGGCAGCTGCGCGTGTTCCAGGAAACTGGCGATCTGAAAAAGGTGGTCGACTACATTATTGAAGAGACCGAGGCGGGACTGGCCGAGAACGACGAGACGGCCTCCGTCAGGAAAGTAGGGTAATGAGTTCTCCTGTAGATCAACAGCAAGGCCCTGCCGCTCGCAAGCGCGAGGAAAGGGGCGCTCGACGCGACCTGACACACACCAACCTTAGCCAACTTCCATTCGATCCTGAATACACTCCCGGCGCGCGTAACGCGGTCAACGTATGCCTGCGCGTGCAGCCGAGCGAACAAGTGTGCGTCATTACTGATGAGGCGACCATCGAGATTGCCGCTGCGATTGCGCGCGAGGTCGAGAAGGTGGGCGCCCCTTACCGGGCCTGGGTCCTCGAGGAATTAGCGGAGCGTCCCTTGATCGATCTGCCGCGGGAGATTCTCGACGATCTCGAAACTAGCCAGGTTTCGATTTTTGCCGTGCAGGCGCAGACCAACGAGTTGCGCTCGCGCATTCAGATGACCGACGTGGTCAACCGGCGCAAGATTCGCCACGCACACATGGTCAACATCAACCGGCAGATCATGCTGGAGGGCATGCGCGCCGATTTTCAGCGGGTCGACCGGCTGAGCGCCAGGGTGATCGAGATGGTGCGCAAGGCCTCGAAGATTCGCGCGAAAACCGCGGCCGGAACCGATCTCACGGCTGAGTTGAACCCTAACTACAAGTGGCTGAAGACGAGCGGAATCATTTCCCCGGAAAAATGGGGAAACCTGCCCGGAGGCGAGATTTTCACCACTCCCGGTGAAGTAAACGGAACCTTCGTGATTGATGGCGTTGTAGGCGACTACCTGTGCGCGAAATTCGGCAACTTGCAGGAACATCCCTTAACGGTGCGCATGAAGGGCAACCGCCTGACCGAAGCGCATTCCGAGAATCGCGAGTTGGAACAGGACTTCTGGCGCTATACGCACACCGATGCGAACAGCGATCGCGTGGGTGAGTTCGCCATCGGCACGAACATCGATCTGAAGAACGTGATCGGGCAGATCCTGCAGGATGAGAAATATCCCGGCGTGCACATTGCCTTCGGCAATCCCTATGGGGCGCACACGGGCGCCGACTGGGATTCCACGACGCACATCGACGTGGTCGGACGGAAGTTCAACATCTGGGTGGACGATCAGCAGATCATGAGTGAGGGGAAGTTTCTGGTCGAGGCGTAGCGGTCACAGTCGCCGCGTCGAAACCCGAGGTTCCTCGCTTCGCTCGGAATGACAAACGTTTTATTACTCACAGAGCAGCCATCTTCTGGCCATGATTCCCTCCCTGCGCAAGCAGTTCAACGAACGCTTCACCCCCGAAAAGTATCAGGCGTTCCTTGGGCGCATCGATCAAATCTGCGGGGCGCATGTGCAGTTCCGCTTGTCGGAGAGTCCATGCTTTTTCCCTCAAGAACTGCTCGACCGCATGGCGTGCGACGGAAGGCAGCTGATTCATCAGCTCGTCGACAGCCCGGATTACCGTGCCAAATCCGATGAGGCCGTGCCCGCCGAGTTCAACGTTCCCAACGAGCCGGATCATCCCATGTTCGTGCAAGTCGACTTTGGGATGGTGCGGGATGCCCAGGGTCAGATTCAACCCAAGCTGGTTGAGTTGCAGGCCTTCCCTTCCCTTTACGCGTATCAGGGGCCGCTGGCCGAGACCTACATCGATGTATATGGGCTCGATCGAAGGCTGAAATACTTTCTAAGTGGTTTCGACAACGATTCGTATCGTGAACTTCTTCGTCGCGCCATCGTGGGCACGCACGATCTCGAGAATGTAATTCTCATGGAAATCGACCCGCATCATCAGAAAACCTTTCCTGACTTCGCCCTGACGGGAAAGATGCTCGGCATTCGTACCCTCGACATTACCTGGATCAAGAAAGAGGGCAACCGGCTTTACTATGAGCTCGACGGCAAGCGTGTGCCGATCAAGCGAATCTACAATCGCGCGATCGTGGATGAGTTGCAGCGCAAAAACGTGAAGCTGAATTTCGACTGGCGCGATGACCTCGACGTCGAGTGGGCGGGCCATCCTAACTGGTATTTCCGCATCAGCAAGTTTTCCATTCCCTACCTGAAGCATGAGTCCGTTCCGAAGACGTGGTTTCTTAATCGGTTGAATGAGATTCCTCCCGATCTTGAAAACTACGCCTTGAAGCCGCTGTATTCCTTCGCCGGTCTGGGCGTGGTGATCGCGCCGAAGAAGGAAGACATTGCAGCGATTCCGGCGGAGAAACGCCCTTACTACATCTTGCAGGAGCGCCTGCACTTTGAGCCGGTCATCGAGACCCCTTTCGGCGGGACGAAAGCGGAGGTGCGCGTGATGTACGTCTGGCTGGATGAACTGACTCCCGTGCTGACCATTATCCGCATGGGCCGCGGCCTGCAGATGGGGGTCGATCACAACAAGAACATGGAGTGGGTGGGAGCCTCGGCGGGGCTGTATCTGAAGGAATAACTCCTGCCACCAGGGGTGGTCTCCGCTCGTGTTATAACTCGCACATGCCCGGCCGCCAGGGATCCATTCGCATCTTCCGCTTCAAGGGAATCGACGTCTTCCTCCATTGGTCCTGGTTTCTGGTCGCCGTGCTGGAAATCAACTCCCGATCGGGGAGCTATTCTTCCACCACATGGAACGTGCTGGAGTACCTGGCGCTTTTCCTGATCGTGATGCTGCACGAGTTCGGCCACGCGCTGGCATGCCGGCAAGTGGGCGGCCGGGCTGACCGGATTGTGTTGTGGCCGCTGGGCGGTGTGGCCTACGTTGATCCTCCGCCGCGGCCGGGCGCTACGCTGTGGAGCATCGTTGCCGGGCCGCTGGTGAATGTGGCGCTCATCCCCGTCCTGGGGTTGCTCTATTTTGTCGGCCGGTCAGCAGGATGGGCCGAGACGATGCCTGACGTTTATCGACTCATAAGCTCTGTCAGCTGGATTAACGGAGCCCTGCTTGCCTTCAACATCCTGCCGATCTATCCGCTGGACGGCGGAAAGATTCTCTGGGCCTTGCTGTGGTTTGGTCTGGGACGCGCCCGCAGCCTGCTGGTGGCCACGGTGGTTGGCTTCATCGGCATAGCCGGGTTCATCGGGTACGCGCTGTTGGAACGCTCCGAATGGCTGGGAATTCTCGCCCTCTTCATGCTCATCAATTGCTGGGGCGGGTTGCAACATGCGCGGGCGCTGTTGCGCTTTGCCAAGCTGCCGCGCCGGGACGGTTTTGCCTGCCCGGAGTGCAAAAGCGCTCCGCCCGTCGGCGAGTATTGGAAATGCGGACAGTGCGGGCAGACGCTGGACACATTCCAGGCGGGAGCCACGTGCCCGCGCTGCGGGAATCGGTTCAATCAAACGAACTGCGTTGACTGCGGGCGAGCTCATTCCATGAGCGAGTGGGCAGGGGCAGCGGTCGCGCCTAGAGGCCTATAACCGGGGTGCGGGCTTGCCTATCTCACTCGACTATTCTCACCCGACTCTCTTCACGATGGTAGTTTCCAGTTCCTGGCCGTTGGAGCGCTTCACGAACATCTTGTCGCCGACAAATCGAACCGGGATGGCTACGCCCTTCATCAGTTCGCCGGGAGTGTAGCCACCGCAGGTCTCAGGGTCGTACTGCCCGACGTATTGCACGCCATTGACCTTGACCACAATCGCCTTACTGCGCCTTGCTGCCTGCGTAGATTCGCGCAGGATCTCCTGCTCCGCCTGCGTCCAGTTTTCCACGTCCCGGCCGGAGATTCTGCCGCTGCGAAAATAGATTTCCTCGGCGCGGCGGCGGATGGCATCGTGCGGGTCGATCGCGGGGGCCGGCCCGGACCGGGCGGCGGCCTGCGGATGGCGCGTGTTCATAATGCGGGACCTCCCAGGAGCGAGTCGCAAGCTTCGCCCTTCATCAAGCTTCGCCCCTTCCTATGGTAATCGCGTAAACCGCAGAATGGTTCGTGGCATCTCACCAAATGGGCGTGGATGAGGGCCGCTTCGGGAAAGCGCTGCAGATCGGTTCCCAAAGGGAAACCCCCGGGCATAAGCAAGCGGCTTATCCCACCAGGCCCCGTCTGTAACCCGAAAAAGACAAGGCAGTTGACCGGGCCTTGCCGACGGCCTAAGATGGCCGCCTACAGGGGAACTGGGCGCTCATGATCGGCCAGCAAGTATCCCATTACCGCATCCTTGGCAAGCTGGGCGGCGGGGGTATGGGCGTGGTCTACGAGGCCGAGGATCTGAAGCTGGGCCGCCACGTCGCTCTGAAGTTCATCCCGGAAAACCTGGCCGGCGACCCCAAATCGCTGGAGCGCTTCACCCGCGAGGCGCGTTCCGCATCGCAGTTGAACCACCCCAATATCTGCATCATCCATGGCATCGAGGACAACAACGGCCATCCCTTCATCGTCATGGAGAAGCTCGACGGCGAGAGCCTGAAGCAGCACATCGGCGGCCACCCCATGGTCATCGATAAGGTGCTCGACGTCGGCGTGCAGGTGTCCGAAGCGTTGGTGGCGTCCCATGCCAAAGGGATCGTGCATCGCGACATCAAGCCCGCCAACATCTTCCTGACCCCGACCGGGCAAGTGAAGGTGCTCGACTTCGGGCTGGCGAAACTGGTGCACAACCTGGGCACCGAGGACGATGCGGGGGCCGACAACTCCCTGACCGCCGTGGGCGTAATTCCGGGCACGGCGGTTTACATGTCTCCGGAGCAGGCGCGCAGCGAAACCGTGGACGCCCGCAGCGACCTGTTTTCTTTCGGTGTGGTGATGTACGAAATGGCGACCGGCAAGAAGCCGTTCACCGGCAACAACTCGCTGGTCACGCTGGATGCGGTGCTGCATTCCAAACCGGTGCCGCCCCGGGAGCTGAATCCGAAGATTCCGATCGAGCTGGAAGGAATCATCGGCAAAGCGATGGAGAAAGACCGCGAGCATCGCTACCAGAGCGCGGCCGAGATGCGCTCGGACCTTGCCCTGCTGAAGCGGGAAACCGAGTCCGGCAACATCAAGAGCGGCAGCAACACGGCGCGGCTGCGGACTGTCACCCGAACCTTCGGCCACAGTACGAGGCTGCAGACGTATCTTTTGCTGAGCATGGCGGCATTGCTGGTTACGGTGCTGGCCGCCGTCGGGGCGTGGTGGTACAAGCATCGCGAAGTCACTAGTGCCGAACAACGAAATGCCATTGCCGTGCTGCCGCTGCAGAACATGAACGGCGACTTCAACATCGACTACCTGCGCTTCGCGCTGGCCGATGAACTGACCAGCGTCCTGACCTACTCGCGCTCACTCGATGTACGGCCGTCGTCGGTAACCCGCAAATACGTGGCGCTCGACCTCGATCCCAAGAAAGTCGGCGTGGAGTTGCGCGTGGGCAGGCTGGTCTCGGGGTCGTTTCGCCGCCAGGGCGATCAACTCATGGTCACTCTGGAGGCGATCGACGTACCCACCGACCGCCTGCTGTGGCAAACCACGGTTACGGCCAAGATGGACGACATGGTCGGGTTGCAGGAGCAGCTGAGTTCCCGGGTGCAGCGCGGATTGCTGCCGGTTCTCGGCGTCGGGGGAGGATCGGTGGAGGCCGAGGCTTCGCGCCCCAAGAATCAGCAGGCCTATGACTTCTATTTGCGCAGCGTGGCCGTTCCCCACGATCCCAAGCCCAACAAAGAAGCCATCACCATGCTGGAGTGGGCGGTCGAGATCGACCCCAACTACGCTCCGGCGTGGGAGGCTCTGGGCTTGCGCTACTACTACGATTCGCTGTATGGGGGCGGTGGTGAACAGATGTTCCAAATGTCGAATGCCGCCTTTGAGCGGGCACTGGCGCTCGATCCCAACCGGGTCGGGGCGGCGAGCAGCCTGATCACCGCGCACGTGGAGCGCGGCGAATTGGGACCCGCCTACGCCAACGCCACCGACCTGGTGCGACGGCGCCCGCAGAGCGGCGATGCACACTTCGCTCTCAGCTACGTTCTGCGCTATGCCGGAATGCTGGAGCAATCTGCGCAGGAGTGCAATGAGGCGCACACCCTCGATCAGGGCAACTTCAATTTCCGCTCCTGCGCCTGGACCTTCCTGGAGATAGGCAAGCCGGAACAGGCCATGGACTTCGTGCATCTCGATCCCGGCTCGGAATGGGCGGCGTGGGTGACTCCGTACGTGTACCTGGCAGAGGGCAAAACTGCCGAGGCGCACGACGCAGCGAAGAGTACGGGCAAAGCTCCGACCTATCACCGTGAGCTGATGGAGGCCTGCACCGCAGCGCAGCGCCCCGCCGACCTGGCGAAGATCGTGCACGATAACGAAGTATCGGTCATGGCTGAACCCGACGCCGAACTCTGGTATCGCGTCGGAGCTCTGATGGCGGCCTGCGGGCAGAATGAGCCCGCCTTGCAGCTGCTGAAGGCAGCGGTTCAGCAGAACTACTGCGCCTATTCGGCTCTGCTGGATGACCCGTTATTGAAGGACTTGCGCAAGGAGACGGCCTTCGATGAGGTTCTGACGGCCGCCAGCAATTGCCAGGCGACGCTCAAGCAGAACAACCCGTGAACCGTCGGCTAACCGCCGTCTTGCGCCCGCGTCTAACTCGAAGCATCAGCGAAAGAATTTGCGTCAAACCGGGCATAAGCCCCATCCTTGTAGCGTGAAACATCCCGAACCCGTCAGCCTGCCGCGGCTCGCTTGCCGCAGCCTCCCGAAAATCATGCAGCGTTTGCCTTTCTCTGGGATGAGCCTGGCTTTCTTCTGTGTGCTCGCAGTGTGCGCGCTGAGCGCCTCGGCTGCTGCCCCTTCCGTCCGTCAGGCTCGGCCGACTACCAAGGCGCCCGACTCCAGTTCCTCACAGGCGGTAGTGAACGCCGATCCTCCCGGCTTGCTGTACCAGGGCATGCCTGCGGAGATTCCGCAAGACGAAGGCATCACCGGCCTGCGCATGGAATTGCGTCGTCTGGGAACGACGGCGCGGCTGATGCAGGTGGTGGCGCATCCTGACGACGAAGATGGCGGCATGCTCACACTCGAGGCGCGCGGCCGCGGCGTGAGCACGCTGCTGATGACACTCAATCGCGGCGAAGGCGGGCAGAATAAGATCGGCAGCAATCTGTCGGATGTGCTGGGCGTGCTGCGGGCGCTTGAATTGCTCGCGTCCGATCAGTACTACGGAATTCAGGACAGGTTTTCGCGCGTGGCCGATTTCGGCTTTTCGAAGAGCGCTGACGAAACATTTGAGAAATGGGGCGGTCACGACATTGCGCTGGCCGACATGGTGCGGGTGATTCGAACGTTTCGTCCGGACGTGCTGGTGGCGCGGTTTTCGGGAACACCGCGCGATGGGCACGGGAACCACCAGGCGTCGGGGATTCTGACCAAAGAAGCCTTCCGCGCCGCAGCCGATCCCAAGCGTTTTCCCGAACAGATTGCCGAGGGCCTCGAACCCTGGCAAGCGAAGAAGCTTTACATCGGCAACGTGTGCGGATTCGGCGCCATGACCTGCCCGGACGCCGATTGGACGATCCGGCTGAACTCGGGCGAGCACAGCCCTGAACTGGGCGAGTCCTACGTGCAGTTCGCCATGGAGGGATTGCGGCATCAACTTTCGCAAGGCGCGGCGAACTGGACCGTGGATCCGGGCGACCGGTTCACGTTTTATCGGCTGGTGGATTCGGTCGTGCCGTCAGCTGCAGGCAAGGATGGGCACGAGAAGAACTTCTCCGACGGCATCGACACGACATTGCCTGCCCTGGCCGGACTGCTGGGACCCGAGGAAAAGAACATCCCCGGTCTGCGCGCTGACCTGGAAGCCATTGCAAAGCAGATTGCTGAGGCTGCCAGCGCGGCGAAAGGAAGTGATCCGTCGGCCACGGCGGCGCCCCTGATGAAGGTGGTGGCTGGGCTGGATCGCGTGAGCGGCGACGTCAGCCGCAGCTCGGTTGGCGCCGGGCCGAAGCTCGATCTGCTTACACGCATCGCCGACAAGCAGCAACAGGCCGAGACTGCGCTGAATCTCGCCCTTGGCGTGAAACTCTCCGCGGACGTCAGTTCGGGAAATGAGAAAACTCCTTCCACTCCAAAGGAGGCAGACGCCCTCACCACCGTCTCGCCCGGACAAGAATTTCTCATCGCCGTCACGTTTCACAATGGCTCGAAGCAACCGCTGGTCATCGATCACATCAAGATGGAAGTCCCGGAAGGATGGAACACGATCAGCGGCAAAACGCGGCCGGAAGCGGTTTCGCCGGGAGAAGACTTGCACGCCAATTTTCGCCTGCGCGTGCCCAGCGACACCACCTATACACGGCCTTACTGGCACCGCGACGATCCCGACACCGACAGTGTGAATCACGTCGACAACGCCAAGTACGCGACGCTTCCCTTTCCGCCGCCTGCCCTGCGCGCCCGGGTCGAGTACTCGGCGGGCGGGAGCGGCGATTCGAGAACGCATACCGGCATCAACGCCGTGGTGGTCACGCCCTTCCTCGACGACGCCGGAAAGATGAGATCGCGTCCGCTGGCCATCGTGCCCGCATTCTCTGTCGCGCTGGAACCGGGGACCCAGGTGATTTCCACGCATAACGGCTCGACTTCGACCGTCACCGTGGGCTTAACCAGCAATCGAACCCGCGAGGCGCATGGGGTTTTGCGCCTGGAACTGCCGCAGGGCTGGCGCTCCGAGCCTGCTGACTTCGCGGTTGACTTTAAACAACGGGGAGAGAAGCGGGACGTTCAGTTCAAAGTTGTTCCTGCCGGCATCGAGCAGGGCCGGGCCACGCTGCGGGCGGTGCTGGAATCCGAAGGCGAAAAGTACAGCGAGGGATACACGCTGGTCACGCGCGAAGATCTGGGCAGCTTCTACTACTATCAGCCGGCGCGGCAGCGGGTCAGCATTGTCGATGTGCGCGCGCCTCATGATTTGAAGATCGGCTACATCATGGGCGCAGGCGACGACATTCCCACGGTCCTGCAGCAGGTAGGAATGGATGTCACGCTGATTCCGCCGGAGAAGCTGGCCGCGGAAAATCTCAGCCAGTATGCGACGATCGTGCTCGGGATTCGCGCCTACGACACGCAGAAAGACGTTGTCGCGAACAACAAAAAGCTGCTCGATTTCGTTTCTGCCGGCGGAACCCTCATCGTTCAATACAACACAGGCGTGGCGGACTTCAATGCCGGAAAGTTCACACCCTATCCTGCCGACCTGAGCCGGGCTCGCGTTTCCGTGGAGGAAGCTCCCGTCGAGATTCTGGCTCCCGCTGATTCCGTCTTCCACTATCCCAACGCGATCTCGGCGCACGACTTTGACGGATGGGTGCAGGAGCGCGGGCTGTATTTCATGGGCAAGTGGGATGACCACTTCACGCCGCTGCTGGCTTGTCACGACCCGGGGGAAGATCCGCAAAAAGGCGGCCTGCTGCGCGCGCAGTATGGCAAGGGAACTTACTTCTATGTAGGCTACGCGTTCTTCCGCCAGTTGCCGGCGGGCGTTCCCGGCGCGGTACGGCTCTATGTGAATCTGTTGAGTGCGGGACATGAAAAGCAGTGAGCAGTGATCAGTGATCAGTCAAATAACCTGGGCAACGTCAAATGGGTAGACTCGAACGCGATTCGCAGCGACGGTCAACTGGCCACTGGTCACTGACCACTCGCCACTGACCACTCACCTAATGCCATTCTCTGAAGAACAGACAACAAGTTCTCACGGCCTGATCCGCGGCATGGGCCTGGGCAGCGCCACCGCGCTGAACATGATTGACATGATCGGCGTGGGGCCGTTCATCACCATGCCGCTGGTCGTCGCAGCCATGGGCGGGCCGCAGGCTTTGCTGGGATGGATTGTCGGCGCTCTGCTGGCGGTTTGCGACGGACTGGTGACCGCCGAATTGAGTGCGGCACTGCCGGGGTCGGGTGGATCGTATCGCTATCTGCGCGAGATTTACGGCCCGCAGAAATGGGGTCGGCTGATTTCGTTTTTGTTTATCTGGCAGCTATCGTTCAGCGCGCCGCTCTCGATTGCTTCAGGCTGCATCGGCCTGGCCGGATATGCAGCGTACTACTGGCCTGGACTCGACACTGTCTATGCCCACCACGAGGCGGCGCTGCACATCCCGTGGGCGGGGACGCTCCAGGCCAGCTGGGTTGTGACTCCGGGCACGGCCCTTGCCATCCTGACTTGCTTCTTTACGGTGTTTCTTCTGTATCGGCGCATCACGACGATCGGACGGCTTTCGAAAGTGCTCTGGCTGGGGGTCATGGGAACGATCGGCTGGATCATCTTTGCCGGACTGACCCATTTCAACGCGGCACGAGCGTTCGACTTTCCTCCGGGCGCGTTCACCCTGGGTCCTCAATTTTTCACCGGGTTAGGCGCCGCGATGCTGGTGGCCACCTATGACTATTGGGGCTACTACAACGTCGCCTTTCTGGGGGACGAAATTAAAGATCCGGCCAAGAATATTCCCCGCGCCTTGCTGCTTTCCATTCTCTTCGTCGCCTGTCTATACCTATTGATGAACCTGTGCATTCTGGCCGTGGTGCCTTGGCGGGACTTGCTCAGGGCGGGGCAAAACAACAGCGGGCTGTATGTTGTGTCGTTGTTCATGCAGAGCATCTACGGGACCTGGGCGGCGCGACTGGTGACGGGGCTTGTGATCATCACCGCTTTTGCATCGGTCTTCTCGCTGGTGCTGGGCTACTCCCGCGTCCCTTACGCGGCGGCGCTCGATGGCAACTACTTCAGGGCTTTTGCCAAGGTGCACCCGGTCTATCGCTTTCCCCACGTGTCGCTGCTGGCGCTGGGTGTGGTAGGCGCGGCATTTTGTTTTCTGCGGCTGAAGGATGCCATCGCGGCGCTGGTCGTGATCCGGCTGGTGCTGCAGTTTCTGGTACAGGCCATCGGATCGATCGTGCTGAGGATTCGCCAACCAGAAATGCCCCGGCCGTTCCGTATGTGGCTGTACCCGCTGCCGGCCGTGCTGGCTAGCGCGGGCTTTCTGTACATCCTGTTCGCACGCCCGAATTGGCAGAAGGAAATGCGGTACGCGGTGGTGATCCTGGTGACGGGTGTGACGATTTATCTGGTACGGGCTTGGAAGGATCATGCCTGGCCCTTTGCGGCGGCGCGGGAATCCTAGAGGGCGAAGCTTCACCACTGGGAGCACAGAGGAAAGACAGAGCTTGGCAGATCACGTTTCAATTCCGGTGGTAGGCAGCAACGCCTTACGGCGCGCCGACGCGGCCTGGGCTCCGCTGGGCGAACCTCTGTTCCGCTCGCTGTGGATCGCCGCCGTGGTCTCTTACACCGGAACATGGATGCAGAATGTGGGCGCGGGCTGGCTAATGACGCAGCTCAGCACCTCGCCGCTCATGGTGAGCCTTGTGCAGGCTGCCGCAGCGATTCCAGTATTCCTGGTGGTGCTTCCGGCGGGCGCGCTGGCCGACATGATTGACCGGCGGCGCCTGCTCCTGTTCACCCAGTCCTGGATGGTCGCCGCCGCTGCGGCACTGGGAGTCTTGACTCTGCTGCACACCGTGAGTCCCTGGGCGCTGCTGGCTTTTACCTTCCTGATGGGTCTAGGCGCAGTCATGAATGATCCCGCGTGGCAGGCGATCACGCCGGAAGTGGTCTCGCCCGAGCGCCATGCTTCCGCCGTCGCTTTGAACTCGGCCGGGTTCAATGTGGCGAGGGCAGTGGGCCCGGCGCTGGGGGGAATGGTCGTAGCGGCGGCGGGTTCGGGATGGTCGTTCCTGCTGAATGCGGCTTCTTTCTTTGGCGTCATCCTGTTTCTTTCGAAGTGGCGGCGGGCGCCGCACGAAACTTTGCGTACGCACGGAGTCGGCGATGCGATCCTCGAGGGATTTCGTTACGTGCGCGGCGCGCCCCAGGTACGCTCGGTGTTGATTCGAACCGGCGCGTTCAGCCTGGGCGCGACTTCGCTGCTGGCGCTTCTTCCAGTAATTTGCCAGCCGCACGGCGCGCAGGGCTACGGCTTTCTGTTGACTTGTTTCGGCGTGGGCGCGCTCTCCGGAGCTGCCGTGCTGCCCCGTTTGCGCTTGCACTATTCCGTGGACGGCCTGGTAGCGGGGGCCACGGTGGTGTTTGCCGCGATGACATTTGCCGCCGGTCAGGTGCATGTCTTTGAGTGGCTATGTCTGGTATTGTTTACGGCGGGAGCCGCGTGGATCGGCATTCTGGCCTGCTTCAACGTTGTTGCGCAGACTATGTGCCCATCGTGGATGCGGGCGCGGGCGCTCTCCATGTATCTGCTGGTGTTGCAGGGAGGCATGGCCGTGGGCAGCGCGGTCTGGGGAGAACTGGCGTCCCGGCAGGGCGTGCCCGCCGCGCTCGCCTGGTCGGCGCTGGCGATGGTCGTAGGTCTGACAACGATCCGCCGGCACCGTCTGACGGTCGCGGAGCTGCAAATGGCTCCGGCGGTAGTGAGGGATTGAGAGGGGGATTCATGAGAGAAGATCTCGGGTGGCTGGCGTGCGGGCTCCTTATTCTGACGGTAGGGGCTGTCGCTCAGGCAAGCAAGCCAGCCTCAAAGCAGAAGCCGGAAACGCGCACGGTAACCGAGGTTTTGGACCACACCGTCAGCAATCTCGAGCGCGACCTGATTCCCGCCGCAGAAGCCATGCCGGAAGACAAATTCGCTTATGCCCCCACCGATGGCGAATTCAAAGGCGTGCGCACTTTTGGACAGCAAATCAAACACATCGCGGCCGTGAACTATGAGTTTGCTGCGGCCATCCTGCAGGAGAAGCCTCCGGTCGACATCAACGACGAGGAGGGCTCCGCTTCGATTGCGACGAAGGCCGACATTCTTAAGTACTTGAACGATTCTTTCGTGTATGTGCACAAGGCGATTGCCACCATCAATGAGAAAAACATGGTTGCCTCTCTAAGAAGTCCGTTTGGGGAAGGTACCGTAACCCGACTCGGGCTGGCGTCGAGCGTGGCCTGGCACGGATTTGACCACTATGGGCAGATGGTGGAGTACTTGCGGGCCAACGGGATCGTCCCGCCCGCAAGCCGGCGCTAGGATCGACGGCGAGAAATTCCGTGAGCAACCTGCATGATCTTGCCGCAGTGTTCGTCGAAGCTGATCGCGGGATTGGCCGCGAACTGGTCGGGATAGGAAGTAAGCGCCAGCAGGAAGACCTGCATCTCCGCTAGAACCTGTTCGTTGCTTGACACCTGATTCTCAACTCGCACGACTGATCCGCCTTTCTTCATCCCATAAACCCTGTAGCTGAGGATCGACCAAAACGCCTGCATTAGATGCCGCCGCGCCGGCTTTTGCTGCCGTCGCACGCGCCGTCTATGAGAAATTGTCTCGGGGGAAGGTTCACACTAACTGGAGACGTCGTGCTGGATCAATGGCCCATTCGAGCCAAAGGGACCGGACATTGGTCGGCGCAGCGGGTCAGCGCCGCGGGTCAGCGCCGCGCGCCGCGTAGCGTGATCGAGGTGGGGAGCAATTCGGCGTCGAGGCCGTTCCGTGACAAGTGGGCAGCGACGAACTTCTGGATTTGTAGGGCGGACGCTCGCGGATCCAGAAAAACCAGCACCGAGGGGCCGGCCCCGCTCAGGGCTGCGCCCAGAATGCCTTTCTTACCCTTCAACTCCTCAAGGCACGGAAGCAGCGGGCACAGTGGCGCGCGATAGGGCTGATGAATGCGGTCTTCCAGGGCCGCGGCCAGCAGGTCGTGCCGGCCCTGTGCGAACGCCGCGAGTAACAGCATAGAATTCTGCACGTTGGTGACGGCATCGCTGCGAGAATATTGCGCGGGTAGTACGCGACGCGCTTCCTCAGTCGGGAGACCCTGCTCCGGCACAGCTAGCAGCAAAGGCCATTTCCCTTTCGGGCGAACGCAGACCACCTGCGCTTCCGCTTCTCCGGACATGCGTGCGACGGTGAGACCGCCCATCCAGCAGGCCGAAGCATTGTCAGGGTGGTGCTCCCGGCGCGCAGCTTCACCGATGATTTGAGCGTCAGTCCAGCGCAGGCGGCCGAAGTGAACGGCGAGTGCAATGCCTGCCAGGCGGGCCGCCGCGGAAGAACCGCAACCCTTGCCGATCGGAATTTCGTTCGCGATGTGGAGGCGCAGAGGCGTGGTTCGAGAACCCGTCGCTGCGAGCACTTCGCGGTAGGTGGTCAGAATGAGGTGATCTTCGAGCTTGCCACAGATTTCCTGGTCGCGCCCCTCAGCGATGACGGCGAATTCCCGGGATTCCGAGGCTCGGATTTTGATAGCGAAGTTCAGCGCCAGCGCGGCAGCGTCAAAGGCCGGACCGAGATTGGCCGAAGTCGCCGGGAGGGCCAGGCGAAAGGGCGGGTTCGCGCGACTGGGTCTGGACGGCATGGCTGTCTCAGGATTTCTCGGCTTGCTCCAGCGTGCGCATTACCGCATCCAGCGTGGCATCCAAGACGATCGGCGGACGGCGCAGTGCGTTCAACGCAGCGTTCTTAGCGTCAGATTCCGCGAACAACTCGCCGCGATGAAACTCGATGGTGAAGTCCGGATCCTTCAGCAGGTTTCCGGTCAGGACGAGCACAACCGTCTCCTCCGGCTTCACGAACTTCTGCTTCACCAGCTTCTTCAAGCCGGCCAGGGTCACCGCCGATGCCGGCTCGCACCCGATGCCTTCCGCTCCAATTTCCGCTTTAGCCTGAGCAATTTCAATTTCGCTCACTTGTTCGCAGGCGCCGCCAGTCGCCTCCAGCACGTGCGCAGCCTTTTTCCACGAGGCGGGATTGCCGATGCGGATGGCGGTGGCGCGAGTCTCCGCCTGCACGCTGATCAAGCGTTTGCCCCCCGCCTCTCGCAGAGTACGCACTAGAGCGTTGGCGCCTTCGGCTTGAATGACGGAAAGGCGAGGTACTTTCGCGATCAGCCCCAGCTCGCGCATTTCCAGCAGCGCCTTGCCGACGGCGGAACTGTTCCCCAGGTTTCCCCCGGGGACGATGATGTGATCGGGAGGTTGCCACTCGAGCTGTTCGAGTAGCTCCAGCGCGACCGTCTTCTGCCCTTCGAGACGAAATGGATTGATCGAGTTCAGCTGGTAAACCGGCGCCCGCAGCACGAGTTCCTGCAGCAGGCGCAGACAGCCGTCGAAATCGGTACGAAGCTGGCAGGTGACGGCGCCGTAGTCGAGCGCCTGGGACAGCTTGCTCCAGGATATTTTTCCTTCCGGCACCAGCACCAGGCTGCGCAGGCCTCCACGCGCGGCGTATGCGGCCATCGACGCGGATGTGTTGCCGGTCGAAGCGCAGGCCACCCAGCGAAACCCGGCTCTCTGCGCGAACGTCGCGGCGACGGTCATGCCGGTGTCCTTGAAGGATCCTGTCGGATTCATCCCCTGATGCTTGGCGAAAAGCCGGGGCACACCCGTGATTCGGGCACAGCGGGTCAGCTCATACAAAGGAGTGTTGCCTTCGCGCAAGGTGATGGCTGCTTCGCCGTCATCAAGGCCGGGAAGCAGGTCGCGAAAACGCCACACGCCGCTGAGATCCGTCGCCCTCGCAGAAAGGCGCCGGTCTCGCCAGATGGACTTCAGTTGCTCGGCATTGGGCCTGTCTTGCTTCCAGCGCGGATAGGTGATTTCGAGCAGATCGTGGCACTGAGCGCAACGAAAATCCTGACTGGCCGAGTCGCTGATACTGCCGCAAGCGATGCAGCGGAATACAAAATCCGCTTGCCGCACACCCGGCGCAGACGTGGAAGGAGAAGGCATGGACCGGATCTACTTCTTCCCTCGCAGATATTGGTCAGTCTTGTGAATCCAATCGGCGCGAGGAGGGCAAAACACGTCGAGGTCGACCGTGTCTTCGAGCGCCTCGGCCTTGTGCGGCAGGTGCGAAGGAATGCACAAAACCTCGCCGGCGTGAACTACGATTTCGCGGCCATCAATCCAGAACTTGAGCGCCCCTTCGACGATGTAGGTCAGTTGCTCGTTGTGATGGCTGTGCTCGGGAACGATGCAACCTTTCTTGAGCAGCACCCGGGCCAGCATGATTTCTTGTCCGACCACGAATTGCCGCTGGAACAGCGGGTTGAGTTCCTCAAGGGGGATTGAGTTCCACGGAATGTACTGCAGCGCCGGCGCGCCGGCCGCATGTTTAGTAAGCGCCCGCTTTGCGCGCGAATGTGAGGCTGCGCTCGCCGCCGCGGTGCGCGCTGCCGTCTTCGTCTTCCTCTTCGGTTTCGACTGCGATTTGCTTTTCGCCATGGTTCTCAGTGCACTCTGCCCGTGTATAGTTTCACGGCCGTATCATGCAGATAAGCATGCGCCAACTCGAGGGCGCGGGCTTCGGTGATTTCATTCTCCGAAATCATTTCCGCCAGGGCAGCGGCCAGCGCGGTGCGCGCCGATTGCACGCCGAGCCAATAGCTCTCTTCCGCACCCAGCACCTGATTGTAAGGGAAACAGTCGGTGCCGAAAGTGATCTTGTCGGGAAAAGTTTCCAGCCACATTTTGAGGGTTTCTTTGAAAGCGGAGGGGTACTGCGCCAGTTCGCCAAAGGAAGAGTCGAGGTAGACGTTCTTCTTGGCGGCCAGCCAGACAGCTTCCCTTTCGAGAGGATAGCCGCCGTGAATCATGACAAAAGTCGTCGAATCGTAGCGCGGATCGCGCAGCACGCCCTCCAGGCTCATGATGTTGCTCTGCGAAAGGTTGAAGTAGTCGCCAATCCCGATTGCGGTGTGGATGTGCACCGGCAAATGCAGCCGGCCGCCTTCCTCGATCAGATAACGGAAGATGAAATCCTGGAAGGTGCGGTACTCGCGCTCGGTGGGAATGCCGCCGCCGACAAAGCGTTGGTACAGATCTTCCGCTTGCGCCCGAGTTGGATCGCTGAACGACATGGGGCGGAAGTAAGCAACTTCGAATTTCATGGCGATTCCGCCGCGCTTCGAATTGTCCTCCAGCACCTGAGTTACGAACTTCAGGTAATCGGAGAAACTTGCCGGCAGCTTGCTGACGCTCTCCTGCTGCATCCAGCGGTGCAGCATTTTCTCCTGCAGCGGAATGTATACACCCTCATCGGGATTGCGCGCCGTTTCGCGCTCGTTGTTGAATGGCCACATGAACGAGTCAGCGAAAAAGACCCAGGGAAACCGCTTGGGATCGAGATAGTCCGGCATCATGGCGCGGTTCGCCACCGAACTCTCGGTGTTCAGCTTGTCGAGAATCGAGTTGAAGTAGGCGGTCCCTGCCAATTGCTTCTTGAGCTCCGCTTTTTTGTCGAGCAGCCACTTGGCATGGTCAGGGGAAAAATCGCTGTACGGATAGCCAAATAGAGCCTTCGCCGCGACGGCCAACTCGGGATTGTCGTCACGCGTGCGCACCGCTTCGCTGGCGTTGGGCGGCGCCGCCATGGCGTCCACGTCGGGATCGTCGGCAAAACCAGGGTGCGCATGGTGGTCAAATGCCGGAATCTTCTCGATCTGCGGCAGCAGGCGCTGGTAAATCTGCTGCACGTCGGGCCCGGGAAATGGACGAGCCTGGGCTGCGCAGCATATGGCACTGGCTACCGCGCACAGAATCACACCGTACGGAATCACACCCCGAATGAGAACTCGCATGAGATGCTCCTCGTGATTCAGTCGAAGCCTTCACCCTCGGCAGCCGGGTGCAAGGTTCAGCTCAAAGTCCTTTGTACATGCCACCGTCGACCAGCAGCGTTTGCCCGGTGACGTACGACGCACGCTCTGAAGCGAGCCACACGATCGCCTCCGCCACCTCGCGCGGTTCGCCCAAGCGCTTCAGCGGAGCCTCGGCCGCCCAGCCGTCAAAAATCTCCTGCTGCGATTTTCCCGAGGCGGAGGATCGCGACTTGGCCAACTCTTTCAAGCGGTCTGTCGCCGTGAAGCCGGGGCCGACGTTGTTGACCAGAATTCCGTCTTTGCCAAATTCGTTAGCTAAACTCTTGACCAGTCCGACCACCGCAGCCCGAACCGCGTTGGAGAGCACCAGATCGCCAACGGGCTGCTTGGTGGTGATCGATGTGATGGTGATGATGCGCCCCCAGCGCTTACGCTGCATGTGCGGAATGACTTCGCGGGCGAAATAGACCGTGCTGAGAAAGTTCGCGTCGAGCGCACTCCGCCAGTCCTCGAGGCTGGCGGCGAGAAATCCTTTGGCGGGTGGACCTCCGGCATTGGTCACGCAGATGTCGACGCTGCCGAATTTCTCAGCTACTTTGGCAACGAAGCGATTGACCTCGCCCGGATCGGTCACGTCGAAAGCCTCCGCCAGAATCTCCGCGTTGTACTGTTTGCGGATTTTCTCTGCGGCGGCGTCGAGCGTCTTGCGGTTGCGGGCGCACATGGCCACGCGGCATCCTTCGGCGGCAAAGGCCTCGGCTGTAGCCCGGCCAATTCCCTGACTAGACGCGGCCACCAGGGCAACTCGATTCTTCAATCCCAAATCCATGTGCGTGTTTGAACTCGGCATTATAAACGGTACGCCGGGTGTGTTTTGCTTGCCTGAGGCCAATCGCCGCAATTAGTCTGTTCCCAGTGGAGGCAGGCATGAAACGCCGCAATCGTCGCCCCGAGACCGCCGCGGTGCACGGGGCATCCGATCTGGAGAAGAAGAACGGCCCGGTCACTCCTCCGATCTATCAGACTTCCACGTTTGAGGTCACCGACAACGACGAGCAGCAGCGCGTCACCACCACCGACCGCTACTACACGCGCTGGGGAAACCCGACGGTCACGCTGGCCGAGCAGACCGTTGCCGCGATCGAGGGGACAGAGGCGGCGCGCACCTTCGCTTCCGGCATGGGAGCCATCACGACGACGGTCATGGCTCTGCTGAAAACAGGAGATCACATCGTTGCGCAACGCGATAGCTACGGTGGCGTAGTCAAGTATCTCTCGCAGTGGCTGCCGCGGCTGGGGATTGAGACCACCTTCGTCGACACCACTGCCTATGAGCAATACGAGCGAGCGATCCGTCCAAATACCCGGCTGCTCTATCTGGAGTCGCCGACCAATCCTGCCTTGCGCGTGGTCGACATGAAGAAGATGGCTGCCCTGGCCCGCAAGCATGGCCTGACCAGCATGATCGACAGCACCTTTGGCTCGCCCATCAACCAGCACCCCGCCGAATATGGGATCGATCTGGTCATGCATTCCGGCACGAAATATCTGAGTGGCCATGCCGATCTGACCTGCGGCGTGGTCTGCGGCCGGCAGGAGCTAATGGAGCAAATCCACGAAACCCGCACGACCCTGGGAAATTGCATGGATCCGCACGCGGCCTGGCTGCTGATTCGCGGCATGAAGACGCTGGCCGTGCGGGTAGCCCGGCAAAATGAGAACGCGCAGCGCGTCGCAGAATTCCTGGCCCAGCACGCCAAAGTGCGGCGCGCGCACTACCCGTTCCTCAAAAGCGATCCGCAATATACCACTGCGCGAGAACAGATGAGCGGCGGTGGAGGCATGGTGACGTTCGAAGTAGAGGGCTCAGGCGAAGACGCGCGCCGCGTAAGCGAGGCCATGCACCTGTTCACGCTGGCCACAAGCCTGGGCGGAGTCGAGTCCCTGGTGTCGATCCCAGTCCTCACCTCGCACGCTATGATTTCTGCCGAGCAGCGCAAAGAGATGGGAGTGACCGAGCAGATGGTGCGGCTATCGGTGGGAATCGAGAACGCCGACGATCTCATCGCCGATCTGGAGCACGCCCTGGAAGCGGTGGGAGCAGCCCAACGCGTCCCTGTGGGTTGAGATCAGTCGCTCGAGATCAATACGGCCCGGCATCGGGCCGCTGCTCCTAGAAGTGGAATTTCCCGCCAATCTGCAGAATGCGCGGGTCCCGAGCTCCGGTTACCTGTCCAAACTGGCTGGAGTTGATCTCTCCTGTCGGATTCATAAACTGGGCATGGTTGAAGAGATTGAACGCCTCAAGCCGCAATTCCAGATCTTTGGTTTCGGTGACCCTGATCGTCTTAAGAAGTGTCATATCGTAGTTGTTCAGGCCGGGGCCATGGAAGAACCGGCGCCTGGAATTCCCTAGCTGTCCCGGTGTTTCAGTTTTGAACAGGGATGTGTTGAAGTACGAATTGCGGTGCCGCGGATTGGTATCCGCCAGTACTTTGCCGCCGGCAAAATTCGGAACGTCGAGGGGAATGGCGTTTGCGCCGATGAGAGAATTGTCGTCATTCTCAGTGAGCGTGATTGGCAATCCAGTAGCCATCCGGGCGATGCCGGACAGGCTCCAGCCTCCCGCAACCCACTTCATCCAGCCGTTGCCTCCGAACCGGCCGAAGGGCAGTACCCAGTTGTAGCTGAACACAAAGTTGTGTTGCACATCGAAATTGCACAGAGCGATGCTCAGGCGGGCGTCGAATGGGTTCGTTGAATCCTGCAACCCGGACGCGTTGTCCATGCACTTACTGAACGTGTACCCGGCGAGCAAGCTCAGGGAGCCGGTATTGTGGCTCAAACTGGCCTGCAGGGAGTTGTAGCGGGAGTTGGCAACCGTCGAAACGAATGGATTCGTGTCGAACAAGGGGCCGAGCGGCCGGGCCGCCGGGAAAGGTTGTCCGGTGGAGGCATTGATCCACGGCGTGCTGACTCCTACGGGCTGCCCGCTCACAATCTGTACCGTGAATGGCGGCGTCTCGCTGAATTGACCGCAGGTCGGAGCGTTCGGGGCTGTGTTCTGGCTGACGAACAGGCAGAACGCCTGATTGGTTGGGTTGGCTTCAATCGAGGTAACCAGCCGATGCCCTTGATTCCCGACGTAGCTGACGGTGGCCACCGTGCTCGCCCCGATCTGGCGCTGGAGCGAGAATTCATAGTGTTCGGAGTAGGGCAACTTGTTGCGCGGGTCGAAGGAAAAGTCGAAGGAAAGCGGTTCGACCTGAGCCCAAGGGAAAGTCGTGTCCGGATTCTTGGTCGAAACGTTTAAAGGCGGGAACGGAAATGGGAAACGCTGCCCGACGCTGGCACCGCTCGATCGCGTCAGGTAAGGGGCTTCGAGCAGCGGAGGCGCGGCGCTTCCGTAAAACAGCCCGTACGGGGGATCGCCGACTTCCAGGAACTGTGACAGGTCCTCAACCGCCGTATAATACAGTCCACCTCCGACGCGAATGCTGGTCCGTCCCGGCCCGCCGAACAACTTTCCGGCCAGCCCTTCTGAACTGCTGGGCGAATACGCCAGGCCGAGCCGTGGCGAAAAGTTGCGCCACCTCGTAGGCGCCAGCGTGCTGGGAACCCCGGGATCGCCGGCCACAACGTACCCCGGAGGCGCGCCCGGAAACTTTGCCGACTGCTTTCCGGGAATGATGGTCTCAATCTTGTCCTGGGTGTCGTACCAGGGCGTGCTCGCCTCCCAGCGCAAGCCATAGTTGAAGACCAGATTCGGGGTAACCCGCCAACTGTCTTGCGCAAACAAACCGAAATACTTGGTGCGCGAATCTAGGATCTGCGGGCTAGCCTGGGTCAAGCTGTTGGGCGCTCCGATCAAGAAATCTGCGAAATCGATACCGGTTTCGCTCCCTGTGAACGCATACTGGCCGTTTTCCGCAGCCAGATTCCTCTCGTCAATCTGGTCGTAGTGGAACTGCCCGCCGAACTTCAGGGAGTGCGTGCCAATGACCTTGGAGAAATTGTCCAGCCATTGAAATGAATTGTTGTACTGCCGCGTGCTGACTTGAGGAACGCCGATGTTGAAGTTGTTGAACGTGGTATAGGGTACCCCCTCCAGCGAAGGTTGGATCGCGCTGATTCCGCCTGTATTGGGGTCCCATGGAGTAACGAATCCCAAATTCTTCAGACTATAGGCAGAGCCAACACCACCCTGCGGTGTCGCTAGGTTCAAGGTATTGCGAACGTAGCTAAAACGAAACTCGTTGACCGAATAGCTTCCGATGCTTTTCGTGTCACCCAGGTTGATCATCTGGGAGCGTCCGGTAGTGACCGCATTGTAAGCAAAAGTCTGGGCCGGAACGGTGGCTCCGCCATTGGGAAAAGGAGCATTGAGCAAGTAGTCGTCCGCGAAGTAGTAAGCGAAGAGCATCCCGAAGCGCGTGTTCTGGTCCACCCGGGCTCCGCCTTTGTCGTCGCGCAGTTTCTGCGCAAACGAGGAAGTGCTGAGGTCATTGTTGGCGGCATTGGGCTGCGGAATAAGGCCCAGATTCAACATGCTTGTGGCAACCGGCGACCAGGCGGCCTTTGGGATGATTGCATCCGGAAAAACGCAGGGAGTCGGCGACGTCTGCGTGCAATTGGAAGTATAGAAAGACCCTGCGCCGTTCGAACCGATCGTGGTCGGGTCAATCAGGGAGGTGCTGTAGTAGAAGGGCTCGCCGTCGGTCACGGTGGTTGATAAACGGCTGCCCAGAAGAGCCTCAAAGGCAGGCTCGTTCTGGATCACCGTAGCGATCGGGTTGCCCGCGGCATCCAGGCTGTTGCTGAACAGCGAGTCCTGAAAGTTGCCACCGAAATTGGCGGTGGATGGCATCTGCGTATTCACGGTCGACGCCTGGGTTTGGCGCGTACCTTGATAGTCGAGGAAGAAGAAAGTTTTATCCCTCTTGATGGGTCCACCGAACGTGCCGCCAAACTGATTCTGGCGGAAAACCGGCGTCTTGTCCGTGGGTAAAGCAAAGTAGTTTTTCGCATCCAGCGCCGTGTTCCGCAGGAACTCAAATCCACTACCGTGGAAGGCGTTTTCACCGGATTTGGTGACTACGTTCACCTGTCCACCGCTGTAGTTTCCCAACTCGGCGTCGAAGTTGTTGGTGATGATGCGGAATTCTGAAATCGAATCCAGGTTCGGGACAATGGCGGCGCCGTTTGTCTTGCCTTCTTCCACATTCGATCCGTTCACCATGAAACCGTTGGAAGCTTCTCGCTGGCCGTTGACAGACTGGTTTCCGGAATTCAGTCCGCCATCCACCGGGCGGTCGTTGACACCAGTCATGGCGGTGTCGATGGAGGTGTAGGGAGACACCCCCGGCTGCAAAGCCAGCAAATCGGTGTAGCTCCGGCCGTTCAGTGGAACCGCGGTCATGGTCTTGCCGGTGATGACCTCGCCCATCTGTGTGGTTTCGGTTTCCACGTGAACCGAGTCGGTAGACACTTCTACTTTTTCGCTGATGGCTCCGACCTGCAGCGTTGCATCGACGCGCAGTGCCGAGTTGGCGTCGATGACCAATCCGGTTTGACTGAAAGTCTTGAAGCCGGTCTGCGAAATCTGGATGGTGTACGTCCCGATCAGCAGAGAGGGAAAATTGTAGAAGCCCTTCGAATCTGTGGTCACGTTAGACTGAACCCCGGTTTGGGTGTTGGTCGCTGTGACGCTGGCTCCGGAAACTACGGCCCCTGTTGAATCGGTGACCAAGCCGGAAATGCTGCCGTTTATGCCGGCCCAGGTGAGCGCTGACGAAATGAACAGGAACAATGGAAGAATCGCAAAAGCAAAACCCTGACGCTTGCGCATGATGAACCTCCTGGGCCAACTACAAGCCGGAACGGTCTCCCGGATCCGGCGAAAATGGCTCTCTGCCAGCCTGGTTGCAGACGAATATTAAATCGTATGAATATTGAGGTTTCTCGCTGTTTTCTGTCAAGTAAAAAGAGTGCTCACGGTGGCTGTTCGGGCACGATCAGGCCTGCGAGAATCGGCTCCAGCAAAGACCTGAATTCGGCCCCCTCCCTGGCCGCTACCCCAGCCTGCGCGTCGACTCCCGCACCACCAGCTCGGGAATGACCTTGCGGTGGGTTGCGCCGAATCCCCGCTTTTCGAGGACGGCGTTGATCCCATCCACCACGATGCCCACCGCCGAGGCGCCCATCGCTTCCATGGGCTGGCGGACGGTGGTCAGCGGAGGCGTGCACAGCGCCGAGGCCGCCACGTCGTCGAATCCGATGACCGAACATTGCTCGGGTACGCGGATGCCCGCCCGCGTCAAGGCTCGAATCGCACCGTACGCGCTCATATCATCGAAGGCCAGCAGTGCGGTGAAAGGACGCTTCTGCTTGATCAGGTCCTCAGTAAGTTTCTGGCCGGCTTCAAAGCTGGACAGAGGATCGCGCGATTCCGGCAACTCCATCACCAGCCGGGGGTCGATCTCGAGTCCGCAGGAGCGGGCGCAATTGCGGATGCCCCGCCAGCGCGGAGAGCTGTCGGTGAGCGCCTTGGGGCCGCGGATAAAGGCGATCTTTCTGTGACCGAGGGAGTGCAGGTGTTCGAATGCGACGTACCCGCCGACTTCGTTATCGACGATGACGGAGCTGATCGAGTCGGTCTTGAGCTCACAGCCGATCATCGCCGTGGGAATGCTGCTTTTTTCGAGGTCGCCGAGCAGGTTGATATCGAGGAACAACCAGTTCGCCAGCACGATCAGCCCTTCGATGCGGCGGTCCAGAAGCATCTCCAGATAGCGCTCGAAGCGGGGGCGCTCGTTGTGCACATCGGTGAGGATGGGAAGATACGAGGCCTGGTAGAGAGTATTTTCAATGCCGCGCAGTACCAGCGTGCAGTAGGGGTCGGTCATGTCGAAGACCATGACGCCCACCGTGTGGCTGCGCTTGCTGCGCAAGGATCGGGCGAACTGGTTGGGGCGGTAGCCGAGTTTCTTGGCCGCGCGCTCGATTTTCTTCTTGGTCTTGGGCGGGATGTAGCGGGCCAGGGGCGCGTTGTTCAGAACAATCGACACCGTGGTCGAGGAGAATCCGCTTTCCTTCGCCACGTCACGAATGGTGACCATCACGACCTGCGTCCCATGCACAGAGCGGCAGTTCGCTAAGACCGTTTCGCTTCGACTCCGGCGCGCGCTGTTGCCGCTTGAATTTCGAGCGAGCGCTGGCGGACACTACAGCAGAGAGCAGAAGCAGTGTCAAGCGCGTGCATCACACTGGCATGTACTGTCTGGCTTCCGCGGGCGCATACGGCGCGGCGTTCGCGCCGACAAACGGCATCGCTCCAGGCGGAAAGTTTGCCAAGCCAAACCGCCCGACCCGCGCGCCACCTTTTACCGGAGGAGCTTTTGCGGGATATGCGGTGATACACTGACTCGTCCGGCCGGTTCCCCGCTCCATTGCAAGCGTTGCCATTTCCCCTCAGGAGGTACAAGTCATGAAGCGAATCCTGAAAATCTTGGCGCTCATCGTCGGAATCCTGATTGTCATTGTCATCGCCCTGCCGTTTTTCGTGAATGCGAATACCTTCCGGCCGAAACTTGAGTCGGAACTCACCGACGCGCTGGGGCGACAGGTCAAAGTGGGGAATCTCTCGCTCTCGCTGCTATCGGGCGGTGTCACTGCCGACGACATAGCGATTGCCGACGACCCGGCTTTCAGCAAGGGCCCATTCGTACAGGCGAAATCGCTTACGGTGGGCGTGGAGATGATTCCTCTGATTTTTTCCAAGACCCTGAACGTAACGGACCTGACGCTGAATCAGCCCGAGATCAATCTGGTCAAGTCCGAGAACGGCGAGAAGTGGAACTTCTCCAGCCTGGGAACGAAGAGCTCCGCGCCCAGTGCGCCGACCCAGCCGGCGCCCGAGCCGAAGACTGCGCCCGAGCAGAAAGCGCAGCCGGAGGCACAGCAGCCCTCTCCCTCCGGCGGCAACCCAAACCTCTCCGTGGCCAAGCTTAGCATTGAGAACGGGCGGTTGACGGTGTCGCGGGCGGGAGCCGAACCGAAGCCTCGTGTTTATGACAAGGTCAGTATCGAGGTAACAAACTTCTCGTTCACGTCATCGTTCCCATTCACCATGTCGGCGGACCTGCCGGGCGGGGGCAAACTTAGTCTCGACGGCAAGGCCGGGCCCATCAATGCAGAAAACGCCGCCCTCACACCCGCCGAAGCCAAAGTCACGATACAGCAGATGAACCTGGCCGATTCCGGATTCATCGATCCGGCATCGGGAATTTCCGGCATCGCCGATTTCGACGGCACCGTTACTTCCGACGGACACGACGCCAAGACCGCCGGCACGCTGAAAGCCGAGAAATTACAGGTGGTTCAGAAGGGCTCGCCGGCGGGCAAGCCGGTGCAACTGACCTATGCAGTAGTGCACAATCTGGCGAAGGAGACTGGCGCCATCACACAGGGTGACCTTTCCATGGGCAAGGCGGTGGCCCATCTCACAGGCACTTATGACGCTCACGGCAAGGTCACCGACGTCAATTTGAAACTGAACGGGCCGGGCATGCCGGTGGACGATCTGGAAGCCATGCTTCCCGCCCTTGGCGTGGTGTTACCTCCGAAGGCAAGTCTTAAGGGCGGTGAACTCAACACGAACCTGGCAATTGTCGGCCCTGTGGACAAACTAGTTACTACAGGAACCGTGCGCCTGGAAAATTCGGCGCTGGCGAACTTCGACCTTGGGTCCAAGCTGGGCGCAGTCTCAGGACTCGCCGGTAAGAGCACGGGCAAGGATATGACGATCCAGAATTTCAGTTCGGATGTGCGCGTCGCCCCCGAGGGCACGAAAGCCGACAACATCAACCTCACCGTTCCTGCTCTCGGCGTCCTCACGGGCGGCGGGACAGTCAGTCCAAGCAACGAACTCGCATTCAAGATGAACGCCAGCGTGGGCGGACTGGGAGTGCCGTTCACGATCGCGGGGACGACTTCAGACCCGAAGTTCGCTCCCGATATGAAAGGAATGGCCGAGGGATTGCTCAAAGGGCTGGGCAAGGGCAACTCGAACCAGAATCCGCTCGGTGGATTGAGCGGATTGTTCAAGAAGAAACCGAACTGACTGGCAGGTCTTGCACGGATCGGCAACAGCGCCCAGCCGAATGACTGGGTGCTAGTATGAATGGCTGCGTTCTATTCAGCCTGCCGCTCGCTGCGTAGTACGCTCTGCGGGAGCTCGCTCTGCGGTAGAATGAAGCCCAGATTCTGCTTCCTAAGGGTAAGTGGGGGCGGTTCCCGTGGCGCTATCCCGGGCGCGGGCAGCCATTTCCCTGTTCCAGGAATCGAAGTTCCAGGAATCGAAACTTACGAAACTGAAAACTGCATGTTGAGATCTGAGGCACAACGAGTCGCCGCGAAGTCAGGGGCCCGACGCATGGGCGTGCCCGTAGTGTGCCTGTTTCTTGCCTTGCTGGGTGCGCTGCCCTCGGCTGCAGGCCAGCAGGTGCAGATGGACCCTTTTCCCTCGCCCGATGCGATCGACCCCGGCAGCGTGACCTCCACGAACATTGAGGTCAGCGGATTCACCGCGACTGTCACTCTCACCTGCCAGGTCACGCCGCAGCCCGCCACGGGGAACGCTCCCGAATGCCAGGTGAGTCCGAGCTCGTTGAGCTCACCCGGCGGTCCGTCGTCGGCGACGGTATCAGGAAACGGCGCCAGCGCGGGACTCTATACCGTTTCCGTCACAGCCAGCGCCCCCGGAAACGCGACGCAGACTGCGCAGCAGAACCTGACAATATTGTCGGTAGCTCCCAGTTTCACCATTACGGTGACCACACCTGTGACACCGACCAGCGTCCACGCCGGCAACGGCGGCTCGGGCGTTATTACCGTGACTCCGAGCAACGGATACAACAGCCCCGGCGGCCCAACAGAAGGGATTACGCTGTCGTGCAGTTCGATGACCCCACTGGTGACGATTCCTCCGGCTTGCTCGTTCACGTATGCTTCGGGCACGCAAGGTGTGGTCATCACCGGCGGTGTTCCCAACACGGCGACCATCACGATTAACACCTCCGGTCCGATAAACATTGGAGCGGTCGGCCCGAAGAGCCGGCATTTTTATGCATTGTGGCTGCCGCTGCCCATGTTGGCGCTGGCAGGACTGGGTGCGGCGGCAGGCGGAAAGCGATCGCGCAAGGCCTGGGCGCTGCTGGCTCTTTTTGTGGTGAGCGCGTCGTTTCTGCTGGTGCCCGCATGCGGCACTAACACGAACCAGACGTCTACGCCCAACGGAACCACTCCCAACAACGCCTACTCGTTCACCATCACTGGCGTGGACATTGACGGCACAACCTCCAGCAACACTGCCACAGTGGGAACCAAGAACAGCTCCGCGCCCACTGTCAGCTTGACGGTAGACTAGCGCCGCGCGCCCAGATCATGCTGCCGCTCCGCCATTCGCCCCGGCGTCGACTGGTCTGGCGAGCGCTTTGGTTGCTGACGTTGTTTTCCTCGTGCTGGCGCCCTGCCCTGGGTGCGCTGCCGCCCGGCGACAAGTCCAAAATCCCTGCCGTCCGCTGGAACGAAGAAACTGCCGGCTGCACTTTCTCTCAGGGCGAGGATGGGAAATTTCATTACGGTCTATGGTCCGGCGACGCCGGCGTCACGCTGGTTGTGGATTCCCAGGAACTCGAAAAGGTCCACCGCCGGCACGAACCTTTTTTCAGCGCCATGTTGAGCGTGCGCTACCGTGGACAGAAAGCTCTCGAACTCGGCACCGACCGCATCTCCCTTGAATTCATCCGGCATTTTCGCGTGGTTGAGACCGCTCTCGACCCCGACGAATTCGCTCAGAAAGTGCAGGATGACGCCGATTCCGTAGATCACGAAGTCGCGCACGAGCTGAAAAAACACCCGGAGAAGAAAACGGAAACAGAAGCCTACGTGCGCGCCTTCCAGAAAGACTCAGCCGAGCTGCTGGAATTTGTGAGCAAGAACAGCCTGCGCCCGGTCCGCTTGCAGAAGGAGAACCCCGAAGTCAGCGGCTGGGTATTTTTCAGCGTCAATGACAAGTGGATCAGCGGTTGGAAAAAACGGGAAGACCTTATCTTGCGCGTGCCGCTCGACGGAAAGATCTTCGAATTTCCCTTTACCCTGCCACCCCAGCCCGGCGACCTGATGCTGCGGAAGCGCGAATAGGAGTGCTCGCAGGGACCTGCGACGCGATCAGGGACTGCTTGCCGCAGGCCGACACTACGACGCGCGACGCATCTGCTGCTCGACTTCGGCAGCCCGATGCAACAGCACGTCGCGCAGCGAGACCAGCCCTTTCAAATCTTTGCCGTCAACGATGGGCAGATGGCGGAATCCGAACTCGCGCATGATGAACAAGCATTCCTCGATGGTTTCGTCAGCAGGGACGGCGCGCGGGTTCGCGGTCATGACCTCAGAAACAGCAGTCGTACCGGGCGTTCGCCCGACCGCCACGACACGATTCATAATGTCGCGCTCCGACAGGATGCCCACCAGGTCCCCGTTGCGCAGCACGGGCAGCGCCCCCACGTTGTGCTCCATCATAAAACGGGCCGCGTCCAACACCGTGCGGGCGGCGTCGATGGAATAGACTTTGCGGTCTTTCACCAATTCACGGAGAGTAGCCATGGATCACTCCTTTGGAAACGGCGCGATCAGAGCGGACCAGGCCAGCCCCCACGGCTAGCCCTTGTGGTTTGGAATACTCTACCACAGGATTTGCGCGGTGCATTGCGGAACTGCGGGCCGCCGGGGCGGGTCAGGCTGGCTAAGAACCTTGCTAAGAACAACGGCGCGGATTCTGCTCCGCGCCGCTCCCATCGCCCTTTTGCGAAGGCAAATTTACTGCAGATGATTCACCCGGGTGGCTGAAGCGTCCGCGCTGCTGCTGTCGGAACGCGGCGTCATGGAGACCACGCTATACTCGCGCTCCTTGCCATCGAGGTCTTCCACCTGCAACAGCATCTTGTCCTTCTGCAGCCGGAATTGCGCGTCGGCACCCACGGGCAGCAACACGGGATGCTTCTCATCGCGCGGCCGGATGCGATAGATCACCTTCTCCGCCTGCACAACGTATTCCTGGCACAGAACCTCCTGCGTCTTCTTGTTACCCGAGTCCGTGCCCAGCATTTCGCCGGCTAAGCTCTGTGCGTCCTTCTCCGCCATGCCACACTGCACCGAATCCATCTGCAGCAACTTGCCCGCCTGGTAGTGCTTGGGATCCTTGCCATAGGCGGCGGAAGTCAGGCCTAGAATCAACAACACTGCGAACTTGGAGCGCATACGATACCCCCGAAGATGTGGACCACAATCCGTGGACTGAACCAGAGACAGTCCTCGGCTGGGGGTATTCTTCAATGAAGCAGAAGGGCGAAACAGGTTACTAAAGGCGTGGTCCGAAAGTTCGCGATTCGGCGCCAGCGGGAAGGCTTAGCTGCAGAGAGACGTGTATCCCGCCGCTGGTCATCGTTTCGCAAGCTCTTCGAGCGTTGGGAAAAATGCGGGATATGAGATCGCAGCTGACTCGGCGCCGTGGATAAGCGTTTCGCCCTCGGCCCGCAAAGCGGCCACCGCGAAAGCCATGGCGATGCGGTGATCGCCGAAGGATTCGAGTTCGGCGCCGCGGAGAGTCTGCCCGCCCGGAATCCGCAGCCCGTCGTCGCGCTCTTCGACCTGCGCGCCCATGCGGCGCAGGTTCTCGGCGACGGCAGCAATGCGATCAGATTCCTTAACCCGCAGCTCGCGGGCGTCGCGCACCTCGATGCCCTGCTCGCTGTAGGGAGCAATCGCCGCCAACACAGGGATCTCGTCGATCAGAGCCGCGGACTCGCCGCCAGCCAGAGTCGCGCCCTTTAGTCCGCCGCCCTCGACTTGCAGCGATCCCACCATCTCCCCGTGAATTTCTTCCAGTTGCGTCACCGAAATGCGCAGCCCCATTTGCATCAGGATATCGAGCAGGCGCGCCCGGGTTGGGTTCATCAGCAGATTCGGGATGGCCAGTTGGGAATCGGGAAACAGCGCCGCAGCACACAAAAAGAAGGCTGCCGTCGAAAGATCGCCAGGGATGCAGGCCTCAATCCCGCGCAGGCGCTGGCCGCCGCGAATGCGCACGACCTGCCCCGCTCCGGCCCCGGCGCGTTCGACCTTGGCCCCAAACGTCCGCAGCGCCAGTTCGCCGTGGTCCCGCGTGCGCAGCGGTTCTTCGATGCGGGTCTCGCCTTCGGCAAACAAACCGGCGAACAGCAAACAGGACTTTACCTGCGCGCTGGCAACCCGCATCCTGTAGTCGATGGCTTTCAGTCTCCCGCCCACGATGCGCAGCGGAGGCCTTCCCTGGCGCGAGCTGATTCGCGCGCCCATGGCCGAGAGCGGCGTGATGATACGCTCCATGGGGCGACGCGAGAGAGAAGCATCGCCGGTCATTTCGCTGGTGAAGGGCTGGCCGGCAGCAATCCCACTCAGCATCCGCATCGTCGAACCGGAGTTGCCGCAGTCGAGTGGTTCGCTCGGAGCCGCCAGCGACAAGCCGCGGCCCTGCACTTCGATCGCGTTGTCGCCGTCTTTTCTTCGCTCCCACTTCACACCCAGAGCGCGCATGCAACCCAGAGTGCTGGCGCAGTCGGCGCCGGTCGAATAGTTTTCCAGACGCGACGGCCCCTCGGCGATCCCCGCCAGCATGGCGTAGCGATGGGAGATGGACTTGTCTCCCGGCAGCCGCACACTGCCGCGCACATTGCGCGCTGGGCGCACCACGACTTGGGACTGTGTGAGCATTTCTGGATCAATATTAGCGGATCGATGCGCTCGATTTCCGATTTGCGATTGCCGATTGCCGATTATTGATTCTGGATGGAAAGGGAATTGGGGTGAATGACCGCGAATGCCTGGCAAAATCGGCAATCGGAAATTGGCAATCGGAATTCCTACGCCAGCGCCTTGGCCTCAGCCCTGGCCTCTTTGAGAATGTTGGCCGGGACTTCCTTCAACGTCACGCCGAACTCGAACATCGGAGTCTCGGTGCCGCGTCCCCAGCGCGCCACTTCCCAGTGCGCGCGCACGAGCTTCACCTCCGGATGCGCGGTGAGATCGAGCAGCAGCGGAGACTCTCCGCAGTAGAACTTCTGGGGAAAGGCTGCGAGAGATTTTGGGCCCCAAGCCGCGCCGTCCGCCGAGCCATACACGCTGACATCGAGCGACTCCTGCTCAATGATCTTCGTGATCGCCAGCGTGACCAGAAAAACGCGGTTGCCGGCGCTGCTCACGTCGACCGCGGCGCCGTCGCCTTTTGCGCTGACTACAGTCTTCGCCGGAACCAAAACTATTTCCGTGATTGCGTTGGCCATCGCGAAGGATTCTACCAAAAGCTCGACTTTCCTTGCGCTGTCAGTTCGGCTTCGCAAAAATGAAAACGGCGGGCTCCGCTCGATGACAGTCTGATTGAGCAAGGCTATAGTGGTCGGGCATGGCGAGCACTCAAGCCCTTCCACAATCCGGCTCGCGGGCCGCCGCGTCCAGGAACGTGCTCTCTGGACGGCTGACCTCTATCGATGTTTATCGCGGCCTGGCCGTCGCCGGAATGATCATCGTCGACAATCCCGGCAGCGATGACCTTGCCTATGGGCCCATCAAGCATGCCGAGTGGAATGGCTGGACTTGTGCCGACTTCATCTTCCCGTCATTTCTTTTTCTGGTGGGCGTCTCGATGGTGTTTTCCTTCCAGGCTCGCCTGCGCCGGGGCGAGTCGCGGCGGCAGGTTTTTCTGCACGCGATCAAGCGCAGCCTCCTCCTGATCGCGGTCGGTCTGTTCGTGAACGCCTCTCCCATCTACGGCCTCGATGTGCACACCTGGCGCATCTACGGCGTCACGCAACGCATCGCCTTGTGCTATTTCGTAGCTGCGATCCTGGTGCTGTGGTCGAACTGGCGAGGGCAAGTGGTGGCGCTGTCTGCCTGCCTGGTAGGATATTGGGTTCTTCTGCGCTTCGTCCCGGTTCCGGGTTTTGGCATTCCGGGGCGTGACATCCCTTTCATGGATCCCGAGCGCAATCTTGCAGCCTGGCTCGATCGCAAGCTGCTGATGGGTCACCTCTACGACCGAGTACGCGATCCCGAAGGGCTTATCAGCACTCTTGGTGCGGTAGGAACCACTCTCATCGGCGTGCTCACCGGACAATGGCTCCGCCGTGATTTGAGCTCCACAACGAAAGCTCTGCGCATGGCCGGCTGTGGAATTCTTCTTCTGGTCGGCGGTCTGGTATGGAATCGGTGGTTCCCGATCAACAAGAATCTCTGGACCAGTTCGTTCGTCTTGTTCACCGGGGGATTTGCACTGATCTTTCTTGGCTTCCTTTACTGGGCAATCGAGATCAAGAACTGGCGGGGCTTATGGACCATGCCGATCCTCGTGCTCGGAATGAACGCTATCGCCGGCTTCGTTGCGGATTCATTCGTCTATGGGCCGGGCTACACCTTTACGGTCACCGCCGCAAACGGAACTACGATGAGTTGGCATGAGGCCGCGCAAGCAAAGCTCATGGCGTTCGGACTCAATGCGCCCAATGCGTCGCTCGTCTATTCCGTGACCGCGCTGCTGTTCTGCTGGATCTTGCTCTGGCTCCTGTGGCGGAAGCGAATCTACATCAAGGTCTAAGGGTTTCAGTTCCATCCTCGAGCGCGCGACCGTTGTTCGTCACGACCTCACTCGGAGGCGCTTAAGAACTGGCGCAGCAACCTCGCCACTTCTCCAGGTTGCTCCCATGGCGAATAGTGGCCCGCCTTAGGAATCACGCGCATCTGGCTGCCGGCAATACGCAGGCGCATCAACTCCGCCTCATTCACGCCAGTCAAAATGTCTTCGTCGCCGGTGACGATGAGGGTGGGCACGTTGATCGTCTTCAGAGTCTCAACCGAATCCGGGCGCTCGGCCATGCCGCGCTGCACCTGGGCGATGTCTTCCGGGGACATCTTGCGCATCATGCGCAGCGCTCCGTCGACCAGGTCGGGGCAAGCTTCCGGCGTAGTCTTACCCAGCAGGCGTGGAATCATGGTCTCGAAAAACGGCTCGATGCCGCGCTCGAGAACATCGGCCGCGGCTTGCAGCCTGGCAGCGCGGGCCTCCGGATTGTCGGCGGGAGCCTTCGTGTTGCTCAGGCCAAGCGCGGCCACGCGTCCACGATAGTTCCGCCAGAACTCGAACAGGACATACCCGCCGATCGAAACGCCGATCAGCGGAGCGCGGCCCACGTCCGCATCATCCAGGACGCGGGCGAGATCCCCGGCGTGCTTCTCCATGGTGGCCGGACCGTCACCGATCCCCGATTCTCCATGCCCGCGCAGATCGGGCAAGATTATGCGGTAGCGCGCAGCCAATTGCTCGGCTACGGGGAGCCAGAATTCATGATGGGCAGGAAACGGATGCAGCAGAACGACCGGAGGACCGTCGCCCACCGTCCAGTAGAAGATTTCGGCGTCGCCGCTTTTGATAACGTGGGATGGAGCAGGCACCATGCCTGCGATTCTAAAACAGGCGCTCTCTTGCTACGTGGACATACTTGTAGCGCCGGCATCTTGCCGGCTGTCGCGAGGGCGTCTCGCCCTCGCACGTCCGGGGCGGGACGCCCCCGGGACGGCGGCGCTACACTGTACTTGCGTTCACCTTCCGCGCCAGAATTGCTCCGCACAGTTAAGGATTCGGCACCGGCTGCGTGCTGGCGGGCGCTGTAAGCAGCAACGGCTCTTCCGGCATCACGATCCATCCGATCAAGTAGGCCAGGAACCCGAACCCGGTCATGAACCCTGTAATCAACCACACGACGCGCACCAGCGCCGGGTCTACATCGAAGTATTCTGAGAAGCCCAGGCAAACGCCGGCGATTTTGCGGCCGTGGCGCGGGCGCAGCAACCTGGATCGGGCCGACGACGCCCCCACGCGTTTTCCGCAGTAGGCGCACAATGCCGCGTCATCTTGAATGACTTTCCCGCAGTAGTTGCAGTACATACCTTCGCCCCCTGCATGAAATTACGCAAATTGCGCGCCAGAAGTTCCGGTCATTCCCGGTAGGCCTCCCTGATGTATCTTCGCGCCTCGTCGGCGGGGCCGGTGTTCGCGTTACCCGCCAGAACCGTCTGATATTTTTTCATGGCCAGATCGCGCTTCTGCAGCAGGTCATACATTTCGCCGGCGGCCAGGTTGGCCTTCTGCAGAATGTCCGGATCGGGGGTGGGAGCCTCGTTCACCAGGTCATAAGCGGCGGCAGCGCCCTCGAGATTCTTTTGGCTTCGCAGCAACTCGCCCAGCCCCCATGCCGCCAGTTCGTAATGCAGGTTGCCGTACTTGCCTTCCCTGCCGTTCTGCCACACTTTGCGATAGATCGCTTCCGCTTCCTGCAAATTCCCACCCGCGCGCAATAGATTCGCTTCTTCCGTGAGGAACAAATAATTTCGCGGGTACTTCGCCGAGAGATCGCGCATGTAACCCAGCGCTTCCTCGTACTGACGCTCGCGGCGCAGAAACAGGGTGAGCACAACCTTGGCATCGACCGAATTCTCGTCGTCGCCCCTGGCGACTTCGCGCAGATAGGCAAGGCCTTTTTCTTTCGATCCGCTGAGTCCGGCCAGCGCGGCAGCGACTTTCACACTCCAGGGCAGATTTCCGACCACGTAATTGTGCGTCCCTACCACCAGCTTGGCGTCCAGGTAGTCAGGGTCGAGTTCCAGCACACGTTCGTGGTCGTGGCGCGCTCCGACCGCATTGCGCAGCGCTGAAAACCATGCCCGCTCCACCAATCCCGTGTAGACGGCGAATTGCGCCCGGGTCACGCCCCGGCAGTACAGCGCGTTGACATCCTTCGGGTTGGCTTTTAATTCCTGTTCTTCCTGTGCTTCCGCGCGACGGGCCAACTCCTTGATCCGGTCTTTGATTTTCTGCGGGGTCGGGCGAGGAGCGCGGCCGATGAAGCTGTCGTTCGCGTAATCGCCCGTGTTCATCCCCCCCGTATCGTAGAGGTCCCGCATGAGCACGACGGTCAGCAGATGGTTCAGCGCAAAGGGATCGTCCGGATGCTTCTCAAGATTCTTCTCGAACTCCTGCGTGGCCAGGTCGTACTCCATGTTGTAGAAGTGAAAGTAGGCGGCGTCCGTCTGAGGATCCCGCGGCTTCGTACTCGACGGACCTGCCGACGGCTTGGACTGGCCACGAAGCACGCCGGCAGCTATCACGACCAGCAGGAAGGTTAGCCACACACGAGCCCTTCGCTCGATGATCATCTGGAGTTCTTTCGCCTGGGTCGCCACGGGTGATTGCCACCTAGTTTAACTGAAGTCGCCCTAATCAAAAATCAGATCAAAGATCGTGGGGTACAGAGGCCCCGAGGAGTACGCCGGCGGCCCGAAAGCCGAACCAAGAAGGTCATCGACGTTCCCCCAATGCCAACTATTCACCCCTACGCCGAGTCCCTATAATTCTCACAGTTTGAGCCAGTTGCAGCTCCAGTCGTGCAAGCTCGGGGAACTGCAAGGCGCTGTGCTTAGGATGCCTATTCAGGCCTCCTGGTAGCTGAGCGTTCGCGCACCGATTCTCATGTTATGTGGACCTTTCTCAAGGCGCTGGGCTTTCGTAACTGACGCATCTTTACTCGCTGGCGCGCGTAATTATTGCCGCGGGAGTTCGATGAGGGATTAGGCTGGCTGGCGTAAGCACTTGCGGTAATGAGGCTTAGCCATTACCGCCCTTTGGCGGTTGGAATGCCATGCGGACCTTAGGGCTTTCCCTGCAGGACCTACTATGGCGGATGTAGTTCAGGATACTCAACAGGAGTTCTGGCGGCCACCGGCGCTGACAGACGAACGGGCGGAGGTTCCGGCCCGGGATTCACTGCCGGCGATGGCGGAGGCCTGTCCGCGGTGCGGAACTGAGTTTCTGCTGGGGTCGCGTTTCTGCCATTCCTGCGGAGGCCGGCGGCCGGAAGCGATAAGCGCCGCCGCCAGGGCCGATGCCGCAGACTTCGCAGGGCTTTGGGAGCGTGCCGTTGGCCGGCTGCGGACGGCGGTTGAAGGACTCTCGCTAGAGAAGATCCAGCGTCGCATCCGGATCCCGGAGTGGCTGCATTATCTGCACTTTCACGAAATCAAACGCTGGATTGGCCTTCCCACCGCTTCTCTGATCGCCTTTATCGTAGGGGTGGTGTGTGTAGCGGGGGCTCTGCTGGTTGGTCTTCTTACCGCCAAGACGTTGGTCGATTGGCAAGCTATCCAGTTCTACCGGGCCGAATGGCTGCTGGGCGCAACTGCCTCGTTTGTAGCCGGAATCTTGCTGAAGAAGTCTGCTGGGAACTAGTCGTCCCTCAGTCTTCAGCCCGCCTCTAAACCCCAGCCACAGTAGCCTTACCAAATCCTCCCGAAGAACACCGTGTACGACCGCAACTGGCCGCTCCGGTCTGGACGATTCACCGGTCCTCCGGCCGAGACCGGAGTGGTGGGAGCGATCATGGTGAGCCGGCCGATGAGGTCGCCATAGCTGCCGTAGTTGAAGCGGAAACCGCCGTCAAAGCCCGATTGGGTGTGATAGTCGAGTCTTGATCCAACAATGCTTTGCGGAACGAAGGCCTGTGAGACCAACCCCGAACTCAAGCCCAGAGACTGGCTGAAGGCAGTGGCAAAGGCCGCGTTGGAAGCGTAGCCGGCCACAGTAACCGCACCGGGAAAGACGGGATAGTCCGCAGAATTGAGGTCCGGGCGGAAGCCGCTGTGGGCCAGTGACCGGGCAAAGTCTGCTCCGAAGCGCAATCTATGTTTGGCTTCGTAATCCGTGTGGATGGAATACGATTGCGTGATCTCTTTATACGGCACCAGAGGCTGCAGGTAGAGACCGACTGCGGAATCGTTGGCGAACTGCATATCGGTACGCAGACTGTCCTGCAGGTAGGTGTATCCGCCACCGATGCTCCATTGGGGTACGGGTTTAAGGGTCAGGAAGCTGGTATTGGTATAGATGTGATTGCTGCGCTGCTGCGCTACGCCCTCCGCCGGAAGAAAACCTCCGAACCCCTGCTGCAGGATGATGCTGGCGTCGTCGCCAAGGGTAAACCATGGGATGGGCGTAACCGAAAAGTCGCCAAAAACATGGTGATTGGTCCGCGGATCGGTGACAAAGCCGGGATCATGCGTGCCGGTCCATTCATAACCGCTCCTCGCATCCCAGATTTCGCCACTGCGGAAATGGAGCGCCAGGCCTGCGGTATTGCTGAATGTAGCCGGAACCATGTTGCTGAAACCATTCCCCTCGAAAAAGATCGGGTCGATGTTGTTCGGCGAGGAGATTTGCGGCCACAGGGACGCGTTCGAGCGCGTGATGTTCATTCGTTTGTAGTAAGTCTCCACATCAAACTGCCGGCTCAAGCGGTACGCCAGTTTCAGACCGGCCCAATGGCGGTGCAGCGACGGATTGCCGAAGGGGAAGAAAACGGTTGGGTCAAAGAGCGTAAAGGTCTGGACCCAGTCATTCAGCAGGTTCTGCTGATGAAAGTCGGCAATCGCGCGCAGCCGCGAGACCGGATTCCACACCAGCGTGACGTCGGCATTGAAGGCGTTCTGCGGGCGGGCGGCAAACACCTGGGTGGCGGGGACTGAGAACACCGTCGGAGCCTGGCTCACCGTGCGAGCGTAGCTCACATCGCTGTTCAGCGTGACGTGATGAGCCACCGCCATGGTGAACTGCACGGAATCGGCCTGGGTCTGATGACGCGGCAACACATTGTTGATGTAGGAGCCCAGCGGATCGGTGGGAATGTTCTCCACCGTCGGGTCTCCCGTCATCGACGTTCCATAGGTTCCCACTGGAGCCTGCATGCGATCGTTGAAGCTGCGAAACTCGTGCTGGTAAGTGAGCTTGGCCTGGCCGAAGGTGACCTCGGCGCCGCCGGCGATGTTCCGCGTGGTGTAGTTGAAGGTGCGGAAGTCAGAACCGGAGTGGCAGTTGGCGCACGGGCTCGCTATATCGGTGGCTGGAGTTCCCGAACCGCCCATGTCGTAATACTGGGTCTGGCCGTTGCCATCCCGCGCCTGCCATCCGCCTTTCACGAACAGCTTGACCGGTATGCTGGGCAACTTGACCTTGGCTTGAGCGTTGTTCATTCTTCGGCGCACGCCGAGCAGGGCTTCGGGAGGGATCGAGTCGATGCGGACGATGTCGCCGGAAATCGCGCCTGCTCCGAAGAAATTGTTGTTATCCAGGTGCCGGACGAAGCTGCGGCTCTCCAGGCTGAAATCGAACCATTGGCCGAAAGTTGCGCGTGACTTGGCTTCGTAGTCATCCCGGCTGATGACTTCGATCGTCGACTTCATGGTAAAGCGCTGGGGAATGTTGACGAAATTCAGCGACAGATCACCACCCAGCGACTGCTGCAGCGTGTCGTATTCCCCGACGCGACCGCCATAGCCGCTGGTGTCGATAAAGCGGTATTGCGGCAGCATCATCGTGAGATGGTAGGTCACCTCCGGCGTATTCTCGGCCGGCGGAGCCGATTGCGTCTGCGCTGAACATTGCCAAGCTGTAAGGATGAGGACGATAAGAAGTGCAGGAAGAATCTTCATTGCGCGGACTCCTGTCGCGCCCGAGCCGGGTGCGTATAGTTCTGGATTTGCGCTTCGCTACTTGTCTTCGGTACTTATCTTCACTACTCGTCTTCGCTACTTATCAATGAACTTGCTCCCGCCGGTGGCGGAGGTTATGTCGCTGCCGTGAATGGCGTTATGACAGTCCGTGCATCGGCCCACCAGCGGCAGGCTGGCGCCGTTGTGGTGCGCGGAATGACACTGCAGGCACAGAGCGGGCTGGCTGACCACAAGCAGGCTCTGGTTCGGCGAACCGTGCGGGGAATGACACTTCATACAGTCTTCAGTCACCGGCGGATGCTGATAGGAGAACGGCCCCTGAAACTCGGCATGGCACTGGAAACAGAGCTGGTTGCCGTTCGCCGTTTTCAGATTGTTTCCCGCGCTGCCGCCGTGGGGATCGTGGCAGTCCAGGCAGGTCATCTTGCCTTCGCGAATGGGGTGGTGATAGGGAAGATTGGCCTGCGCCTCCTGCTTGTGATGGCACTGCAGGCACTTGTCATTCAGGGTGTGGCGAGACTCCAGCGCGCGCTGCTCTCCGTCAGCAGCCTCGGCGGCATGAATGGTGTGGCAGGTGGTGCACTTCAGGTCTTGCGCGGCGTGCGCGCCGGCGAACCAGTTGCGCACGTGGTCGGACTTGGAGTGGCAGCTCAGGCAGGCGCCGTTCGCCTCCTCCGGCTTGCGGTCCTTGAAGCTGACGATTTTGTCTTTCGATTCTTTCGTATACCCGCCGGCCGCTACATGCAGGCTGCCCGAGCCGTGACATTGCTCACAGTCGACATCGCGCATGAAATGCTGGCTGCGGCGGTAGAGTTTGGCGACTTCGCCATGGCACGCCGAGCACTGGTCGGTGCCAACTCTTGTGGCCCCGGGGATCTCAACGTAGTGGTTGAAATCCTGGTGCAATTTTTCGCTGTTCTTTGGCTTGGTCTTGCCGGAAAGCCCTGGAGTGAGGAGAAATGCAACGACGGTCACCAGCAAGCCAAGGCGGAGGATTCGCTGAGGCATAAGGTGCCCTCCGATCTATCCCGAGGGTACCGATGGGTTTAAGGCAGGTCTGTGATGGTCCTCACGAGGGTGGGTGACGAAGGTACGCGAAAATCCGGAATGGGACTATCCGGGCTGATGGCGCTTTTACGACTCGCCGCCCGTTCCCGCGGCGCGGCGTTGCTGGCTCATGCGGTAAAGGTGGTGCACCGGGCCGGTTCCCCGGCCTAGAGGGTGTCCATAAGAGATGGCCGCCGCCACGTAGGTCTTGGCCAGCAGCGCAGCCTCGGCGATGCCCCGGTCGAGGGCCAGGTGGCAGGCCATCGCTGTGGCAAAGGCACAGCCGGTGCCATGCGTGGAGTTCGAGCGCTGGCGCTCCGCTTTGAAGATTTCCTGCTCGATCCCGCGCTTGGCGGTAAAGCTCAACAAATCAATGGCTTTCTCGAGGTGACCGCCAGTAATAACCACCGCCAGAGCCCCCATTTCGTGGAACTTGGTGGCCGCGGCTTTCATTTCCTCGACTTCCCGGACCTTGATGCCCGTGATCGCCTCGGCTTCGTCCACATTGGGCGTGACGACATCGGCCAGAGGCAGGAGACGCTCCACCAGCACTTTGAGTCCGCTGGCATCCAGTAAAGACGCGCCGGAGGAGGACTTGAGGATGGGATCCAAGACGATATTCGGCAGCCGCGCTTTGCCGGGCTGGCCGGATCGGTTCGCGGGTGCGGAGGACAGGAAGTCGGCTACCGCCTTGGCCACCTTGCCTGAGGCGAGCATGCCAATGTGGACGGCGGCGATATCGACGTCCGCGGCCAGTTCTTCCAGCGTGTCGGTCACCAGAGAGGGATCGACGGCCTCGACTCGCTTTACCCCTGCCGTCGACTGCACTGTCATAGCCGAGATGCAGGCCACACCATAGCAGGAATGGGCCGCAATCGTCTTAATGTCAGCCGTCACTCCCGCGCCGGAAGAGGGATCGAAGCCGGCGATCGTGAGCACGACAGGAGGTTTTTCGGCCATGGACTTCCGTTCCAGGTGATCCGATAGTACCCTAACCCGCTCCACCAGATCCTACATCGGCGAAGGCGAGAAGTTACTTTTGGGGCCTCGCGGCAGGAAAAAATGCTCTCACCCGTCTTCCATTGGGCGCCTGCAAGTATTTGATTTCATGATAGTTACAACAGGAATATCCGTAACCTATTGACGGCAAAGGGGTTGTAAATTCTACCTTGCCTGACACAAGCTGCTATTTACCATTATGTAAATACATAACTTCATCGAAATGAATGCTCTCGGCTCCATCTGGTTAAATTACCAATGGGTTACTTAAGATGTTAGTTACTACGAGGTCATCGCTCCAGGCACGAATCAGTGTTGACAGGGCGTTTGGCATGCCGCTAGCATCACCAAATCACGTCCAAAAACCAAAGGCCTAGGCTAGGACACTTTTGAGTATGCGAGGAGAACTGAATGCGAAGACGTTTAGCTCATGGACTGGCGCTCGTAGCTATGATCGCCAGCCTGGGAGCGGCTCAGGGACCGAACATCTCGGAGGCGACACCAGCTCCAGTTAGTTCCGTTCTAAGCAAACCCGAAGTCCGCAAACAGGCCGGCAAACCGAAACCGTATCAGGTAGGTACAGCGTCGTGGTATGGCGAGTATTTTGTTGGCAAGCCGACAGCCAGCGGCGAGCCTTATGACATGTACGACATGACCGCCGCCAGCCTGACCATTCCGCTGGGAACCTACGTCCGGGTGACGAACCTGCACAATGGACGAGCGGTTGTGGTCCGGGTCAACGATCGCGGGCCGGTGGTACCGGGCCGCATCATCGACCTGTCTTACGGCGCCGCCGAAGCACTGCAATTCCGCGCGCGCGGCCTGCAGCGCGTGCGTCTGGACATTGTGAAGCCCGGTTCGCGGGTCCATTACCAGACCGTTGCCCTCAACACTCCTCCGCTGGCGGAACTCCCCTAAAACCCATACACTGGCAGCGATGCCGGCAGCTTCCCCGAATCGCGTAGCGCAGGGATTGAGCGACCTCGTCGGAGGTCGCCGCAGCGAAGACCCGCGCCAACGGCTCATTGTCGCCCTCGACGTCTCCACCGCCGCCGCCGCCCAGAAGATCGTGGCGGCGGTGGGCGATTCTGCGCTCACGTACAAAGTGGGCCTGCAGCTCTATACGGCCGAAGGGGCGCAGGTGGTGCGCGATCTGGTGGCTTCAGGGCGGCGCGTATTTCTCGACCTGAAGTACCACGACATCCCGAACACGGTGAGAGCGGCAGTGGCGGAGGCGGCAAAGCTGAATGTCAGCATGCTGACGGTGCATGCGGCAGGCAGCGGCAAAATGCTGCGGGCGGCGGTGGAAGCGGCGCAGGCGCGTCCCGGACTGATGGTGCTCGCGGTGACCGTACTGACCAGCCTGGATGCGAATGACCTGGAAAAAACTGGTGTGCGGGGCACGGTCGAGGACAGCGTTGTGCGGCTGGCGACCATAGCCCTAGCCAACGGATGCCACGGTGTGGTCACTTCTGCCCGCGAGGCTTCGACTTTGCGCGCGGAGCTGGGGGACGCGTTCGCCATCGTGACCCCGGGTGTGCGCCCGGCCGGCAGCAGCGTCGACGATCAGGTTCGGGTCGTGACTCCGGCTGAAGCCATTGCCTCGGGAGCCAGTCACATCGTGGTGGGCCGGCCCATCACGGAAGCTGCGGATCCCGCGGCCGAAGCCAGAGCGATTCTGGGGCAGATCAGCGGATAGGCTTCGTGGCGACCCTTCCACCCAATTCCCCCGGATCATCTCTTGGGTAATATTCCAAAGGTAGGACTTTTGGTGGTATACTGGTGGTATGAAAGAGAAGACTTCGATTACACTGTCCAAAGAGGTATTGACTGGCATTGACCGGATGGCGGGTTCGAAGCGGTCCCGCTCCGCCTTCATTGAAAGCGTGCTGCAGCAATACCTCCGTGAGCGGGCGCGGGCCCAGCGGGACGCGCGCGAGATTGCACTCATCAACCAACATGCCGACGAACTAAATGCCGAGGCTGAGGACGTGTTGCGATACCAAGCTCCCCCGCGTGAGCAATAGATGACTCGCGGAGAAATCTATCGCGTCCGCGACCCCCAGGGCGACCCTAAACGGTACCGCAGCTTTGTGGTTGTGAGCCGCCAGGCTCTCCTCGATTCAAAATTCTCCACCGCGATTTGCGCGCCCGTCTTCAGCCGCGGACTGGCTCTGGAAACTCAGGTTCCTGTTGGCATCG